>Ga0272448_1000070_pt1 | contig 143725 bp, 126 predicted proteins | sample YNPCB0191_FD_202220 | JGI IMG/M metagenome (GOLD analysis project Ga0272448, IMG submission 202220) | Hot spring sediment microbial communities from Yellowstone National Park, WY, United States - YNP-CB-019-1 | ecosystem: Environmental > Aquatic > Thermal springs > Hot (42-90C) > Sediment... | reverse complement strand
TACGGACGGTGGTGCCAGCCAGTTGCACCGGATCAAAGTGCGCCACAGGGGTGATGACACCGGATTTGCCCACCTGGAAGGTAACCGATCTTAGCGTAGTCTCTGCCTCGTCGGTCTCGAACTTGTAAGCGAAGACCCAGCGCGGCGCCTTCGCCGTGCTGCCGAGGCGGCGCTGCTGATCCAACGAGTTAACCTTTACGACCGTGCCATCAATCTCGTAGTCCAATTCGTCACGCTTCTGCCAGAGTTCGTGGCAGCAGGCGATAGCCTCATCGATGTTCCGGCACAAGCGATGGTGGGGATTAACAGGGAGGCCGGCCCTCTTCAGGTATTCAAGAATTTCCAGATGTGTGCGGAGCTCGACCCCGACCACCTCGCCCACGGCGTAGGCGAAGAAGCGCAATGGGCGCTGGGCAGTAAGGCGCGGGTCCAGGAGTTTGAGGGAACCGGCGGCGGCGTTGCGCGGATTAGCGAAGAGCGGCTCGCCCCGGGCCGCGCGCTCTTCGTTAACCTTGTGGAATCCGGCGCGTGACATATAAACTTCACCGCGCACCTCCAGCAACGGCGGCGGGGGGGCACAGGCCAAGCGCAACGGTATTTGCCGGATGGTGCGCAGGTTGGCAGTTACATCCTCGCCGGTGACACCATCACCCCGTGTGCCGCCGCGCACCAAGCGGCCATCCTCATATATGAGCGCGCTGGCCACTCCGTCAATTTTTAACTCAACGACATACTCTACGGCTTCGCCGAGGAGGAGCCGCCGGATTCGCTGGTCAAAAGCACGCACCTCGTCCGGGGTATAGGTGTTGTCTATGCTCAACATGGGCACGCGATGGACAAAGGGAGGAAATGCGCTGAGTGGCGCGGCACCGACACGTTGCGTCGGCGAATCCGGCGTCACCAGTTCGGGGTACCGTTCCTCAAGTTCCCGCAGTTCCTGGTAAAGGCGGTCATACTCGCGGTCGGAAATCTCCGGAGCGTTTTCAATGTAGTATTTGCGGTTGTGGTATTCAATGAGGGCACGCAGTTCGGCAACGCGCTCCCAGAGTTTGCGCGGCGCGCTACTTTCTCTGGCCATATCATCCTCCCGGCGGCTGTGACGCGGGGGCCGTGGCAGGCGTCAGCAGGTGCCCCTGGAGAGCGTACTGGGCAACGAAACGCAGCGCCAGGTCAACGCGCCCGATTTCCTCTGCCGCGGCATGGGCGTCGGTGGCCGTGGAAACCAGGACCCGTGTGTCGGCGAGCCGGCGGTAGAGCTCGTGGTGATAGGGGCTACCATCAAGGAAATAGGGCACGCCCACCCACGCCTGGCCTTGGCGCGGCTCCACCCACTTCCAACTGCGCTCGCCACAGCAGAGTTCCACAAAGATGTTGCCCTCTTCAAGTAAATGTAGCAGCTCTACAGGCGGGAGGCGGGCGAAGTTGCGGCCGAGATCATTGTGTGCAAGGCCCACGCGACACGGAATGTCAGCACGCAGGCGTAACAGTTCGGCCAGCGCGGCACCACCATTCAGTTCATCGCCTACGTATTCAAAGAGGACAAAATCCAGTTGCTCCCACGGTATATCGAGGGTCAGTGACCTGAAGTCAGTACGGTCGGGGCAGAAGTCAACCTCCAATCCTGCCCAAACGGCCAGCCCCGGGGCCAGTTCGGCAGCGGTTTCATGTACGGATTCGGCGTAGCCCTCCACCTGCGAGGCAAGCAAAGTCTGCTCGGGAGGAAGTTTGCGCGTGCGGAAGTGGTCGCAGATGCCCAGGTGTGTCACGCCTGCGGCCACGGCGGCCTGGACAGCCTCACCGACACTGCAGTGGCCGTCGCTGAAAGTGGTATGCACGTGCAGGTCCGGTTTCGGCAGCAGTGGCGGCGCGTTCATGCTTCAGGAAACATCATGGCGGCGGCAAACTCCAGTTGGAACTCGGGCGCCGCTCCGAGTTCCAGGTATTCTGTTTTCTGGGAGATCTGCTCGGCTTCTTCACGGCAGGTGCGTGAGATGAGGGCCATCTTCGCCCCTGCCCCGGCAGCGTTGCCGATGAAGCGTATGCGCTCAGAGGGCACCTGCGGGAGCAGGCCGATGCGCAGCGCATTGCTGCGCCGGATGAAATTGCCGAAGGCCCCGGCGAGGAGGACACAAGCAATGTCATCCTTGCCTATGCCCGCAGTCTTCAAGAGGAGGTGAATGCCGGCGGCGATGGCCCCCTTTGCCAGTTGCACCTCTCGCACATCACGCTGGGTCAGGTACACCGGCCCACCAATCTGGGTCTGCCCGGCATCCGCGAGGATGAAGCAGGGGCCGCCTTCGTTCTCCACCACGCGGCGTGCCACGGCCCGTGGCAAGGACCTTGGCAATGACCCTGGCGGGAGCATTCGGCCAGTTGGCTCTATTATGCCATGGCGCAGTAGTTCGGCCACAGCGTCAATCAGCGAAGAGCCGCAGATGCCGCGCGCTGGCACTCCGCCGAGCACGTTGATGTGCACGTCATGGTCAATCACCACCTTGTCAATTGCCCCCTCGGCCGCACGCATGCCGAATTTGATGCGCGCTCCCTCAAATGCCGGGCCGGCTGCTGTTGAACACGATATTATGCGTCCATTTGCCGCCAGCACCACCTCACCGTTGGTGCCGATATCCAGCGCCAGCGTCGGTCTGGTGGCGTTCATCAGGTCGGTGGCAAGAATGACTGCTACCGTGTCAGCGCCGACAAAGCCCGCGATGTTTGGCACCGCGTGTACCCGCGCACGGGGGTGAATGCGCAGACCTAATTCCGTAGCGCGGCAAACGACCTCGGAACGCAGCACTGGCACATACGGCATAGTCGCCAAGTAGGTTGGATCCAAGCCAAGGACTAGGTGGTTCATCGTGGTGTTACCCACGAACACTGCCTCATAGATGTCCTCGGCATCAACACCGGCACGGCGGCAGAGTTCTTCGGTGATCTCGTTAAGGCAGCCGATGATGGCCTCACGTAGTGAGGCGAGCCCACCTTTCTTGCGAACGTGCTGAATACGGCTGACGACGTCGTCGCCGTAGCGCACCTGGGGATTAGTGCGTGCGGTTACTGCCATTTCGCGCCCGGTGCGCAGGTCCACCAGCATTCCCACCACCGTGGTCGTACCGATGTCAAAGGCGAGACCGCCGCAGCAGTCCTGTACGTCGCCGGGGAGAATTTCCACCACTTCGTCGTCAGCGAGGATGGCAGTAATGTCAAACCGGGCCTGGCGCAGAGCCGCGGGCAGCTCACGCAACACTTCCAGGGGAATATGGGCGTTAGGGTCGGCGTGGCGCACTGCGGCCAGGAGACGGTCGGCGTCGGCGCGTTGGTCGGAGAGCGAGGGAGTGTCAAGTTTTACGTGCACCTTGCGCACCACCGGCTCCAACGGCACCTCGCGGCCGTTGGCAAGGAGCGTGTGTAGATGCGCTTTCTGTTCGTAGAAGCGGGCGGCGGCGGGCACCTGTACCACCATGTCCCACTGGATGCGCGTCTGACAGGCAAGGCGCGCGCCCCGGCGCAGTTCGTCAGGCGAGAGGTGCTTGCGATCGTTGGCAGTGGGACGAGGCGCACCGCGCGTGATTTCCACCCGGCACTTGCCGCATGTCCCGCTGCCCCCGCACGGTGCGTTGATGGTGATGCCGGCATAGCCGGCAGCCTCAATCAGCGTGGTGCCGGCGAGGACGGACACGCGCCGCCCTTCGGGTTGAAACGTAACTGTGACGCCCTGTGGCATGGGGTAGGCTCCAGCGAGGCTGGCGCATTCGTCATTTCTGTAAAACTTACCACCCGCCAACTTCCATTGTCAATCAGCATTCCAGGTTCCATCCCGATCTCTCTGGATGTCTCCGGATAAGGTTCTGCTGGGTCATTGGGAGGACGTCTCTTGTGTGCGGTCGTTACCGCGATACGCGGATTGCGGGAACTGATGCTAGACTAGACTTGCTCTGTAGCGAACCTTGACAAAGTCAGAAGGGTAGGGGTACAAGGGAGGACGAGTGATAGGAGGGGGGACTAGTGGCGACAGCACAAGGGGCCGCACGGTTTCTTGTGCTTCAGTGGTCTTGGTGAGGCACATAGCTATGAAAATTTTAGTGATTGGCGGGACGCGGTTTCTGGGGCGGCATGTGGTCAGCGATCTGGCGCGGCGCGGGCATCGGGTGACGGTGATGAATCGCGGGCGAAATGAGCCACATCCAGAGGCCGCAGGTGCCATTGTCTGTGACAAAAGCGATCGCGAGACCTTCGGCCGCGTCCTGCGTCAACAGCGATGGGACGCTGTGATTGACACCGTTCTGGACGATGCTGACTTGGCTTTTGCGGTGGAGGTGCTGGCCGGTCGCGTCGGGCATTTCATCCACACCGGCTCTATCGGCGTCTACGCCCCCTGTCGCCGGATACCGGCCTGCGAGAGCGACCCGCTTGCTGAACACGACGCTATCTACAACTTCAATCCCAAGTTGCGGCAGGAGCACGTCCTTCAGCGAGCGCACCTGGAGCGGCGCTTCCCAGCGACTATCCTGCGGATGAGTATGATTTATGGGCCAGGGGACATTCCGCTTGATGGGTGGGGCGGAAGGCGGAAGGAGTTCTTCCACCGCCTGCGCGATGGCGAAGTCATCCCGTTGCCGCACATGGGCTTGGCGCTGATTCATCCGGGGGATGTGCGTGACTTGGCCCGCGCTTTTGGCGATGCGCTGAAGGAGCCACGCAGCATTGGACAAGTGTATAATATCGCGGGTGAACGCGCGCTTTGTATGCGTGACTATGTGGCGGCCTTGGCGGCGGCCATGGGCGTTGAAGCAAAACTGGAGTTCACCTCGCCAGAAGACATCCTGCGGCGCTTCCCGCAATGGACGACGCCGCGGGGCCTACTTTTCTCCTGTGAACACATGTGCTGTGATGTCACCAAGGCGAGACGCGAATTGCGCTGGCGGCCGGTGGTCCCTCTTGAGGTGGGCCTGGCCGAGAACGTCGCGTGGATGCGGCAACAGGGTCTTTTGTAGCATGGATGCGGAGATGCAGCCTGAACGGGCCACAGGACAAGCAAGGGGCTTCCGTGGCAAGGGACTGGCGTCCACGGGGGAGCGCTCGCGGGGAAAACCGGCCGTAGCCGCGCTGGCGGCAATCGTTGCGGGGTTCCTATGTGGCTGTGCTGGAGGCCACGCTTCCGTGGGGCGCGTTGCGGAACTGCCCGCCGCATCGGCCTCAGCCGCCGAAAAGACGCAGGTGCCGCCGCTTTCCCCACCGAGTCCGTTAAGGACATCAGCGGATATTCTGTGTATTGTCGTTCATGCCACCGGTCTCTACCACCGCCCAGGGTGCCCGGAATTGCGAGCGAAGGAGGGCGTCCCGGGCGCGGTGGAGGTTTGTCCCAGCGTTCTTAACGCGCTGGAAAGGGGATTTAAACCCTGTCCACGCTGCGCACCGCCGGTGGTGGATGTTGCTCGCGCCGACACGCCGGGCGAATCACCGGGACAGGCCGCGCCAGCCGGCGGAAGTGTGCTGCGCGTGCGCGGAGAGTTCATCGCCGGTGATTGGTTCCTGCTTTCTGGCCGCACGTCTTGGTTGAAAACTGGCCTCCATGTGCGGAAGGGCCAGATACTCTGCATCGTAGCAGACGGTTGGATTACCTGTGATGCTGGCTCGCCACAGGCTCTGGCTTGGGACCCCGATGGGCGTGACCAGTACGGTCGGGCGACGTCCACGGAGTTGGCGAAGCGACGGAATTGTCTGCAGGCACGTATCGGACGGCGGCGTTTTGTCGTCGGATCGCGCTATTTCCACGAAACGGGGGGCGACGGGCCGCTGGAACTCGGGTTTGACTGCGCCGGAGAGCGCGCCACGACCGTCGGCTTCTTTCGTGTCTATGTCGGTGTATTCGCGCCGGGCGCGCGGGTCATTGAAGGCGGGGAGGAAGACGGCGCCGGCGCGTTGCGCAGGGTGCTACATTGAGGGCGGGGTTGTCGGTGCCATGTGATATAATTTGCCGTGGTGGCCGGGGACAGCAATAGGTCTGGGCACTGCGGGAGGACAAAGTGTGGCGACGCGGCCGACGTGGGATGAGTATTTTCTGCGAATAGCGACGGAGGTGGCGCGTCGTTCAACTTGTGTCCGGCGACAGGTGGGTGCGATCATCGTCCGCGAAAAGCGCATTCTCGCCACCGGCTACAATGGCGCCCCACAGGGCTTGGCGCACTGTGCGGAAATTGGCTGTCTGCGCGAGCAGCGTGGGGTGCCTTCGGGGGAGCGCCACGAACTTTGCCGCGGACTCCACGCCGAGATGAACGCCCTTCTCCAAGCGGCGAAGTACGGGATAAGCATCCAAGGTGCTGTGCTTTACAGCACCAATACGCCCTGTTCGCTTTGCGCTAAGATGCTCATAAATAGTGGGATTGTTCGTGTTGTGGCGCAGGGTGAGTATCCTGACCCAATGGCACGGGAGATGCTGGATGCCGCGGGCATTTGTGTAGAAATGCGCCCGACCTGAACCGCCGGGGGAAAATTTTTTCTGGTGAGAAAACCACGAAACTGGGTTCTTGGACCCGTTAAGCGGGAATTTTCCAGCACAGCAATTATCATTCCGGAAAAAAGTTCTTGACAACCGCGAGATCCTGTGTATTATCTTGTAGCGCAACGCAACAGGATGTGTTTTCTGCCGTACCAATGGACCATACCGGAAGGCTGCCGGTTTAGGCCTTCCGGCAGAGTGGGGGGAGTCGGGCGCGGGCCTTCCGGGGTGACCGCGGCATACGACTCTGTGGGTGCTATGCGGTGTCCCTTTTGCCACGAGGACCGCGATAAGGTTGTGGATTCTCGTGGGGCCGCCGCGGGCTACGCCATCCGCCGCCGCCGCGAATGCCAGGCCTGTCAGCGGCGGTTCACTACTTACGAGCGCGTGGAGCAGATGCCTCTGCGCGTCATCAAGAAGGACGGAAGTCGGGTTCCATTTGACCGGCAGAAAATCCTGGCCGGTATTTTGAAGGCATGCGAAAAGCGTCCCGTTTCCGCCCAAGTTATTGAGGAGGCGGTGGCGGACATTGAGGGGGAAATCCACCGCACGTTTGAGAAAGAAGTGCCCTCCAAGGTGATAGGCGAACTGGTGATGCGGCGATTGAGTGCCATTGACCAGGTGGCCTATGTGCGCTTTGCTTCGGTATACCGCGAGTTCAAGGATGTGAGCGAGTTCATAGACGAGGTGCGGCCGATTTTGGACCGGAAGAACCGGGTCCAGAAGCGGTAAAGTCGTGAGGGAGAGGAAAACGATGAACAACGGTTGCAGCATTCAGCAGGTGCGCAAACGCGATGGTCGTCTTGTGCCCTTCAATCAGGAGAAGATCGCCAACGCCATTTTCAAGGCAGCACAGGCAGTGGGTGGTGAGGATCGGCAACTAGCCGAGGAACTGGCCGGTGTGGTAACCCTCTTTCTGGAGAAGCACTATGCCGGGCAAATCCCGACGATAGAAGAAATCCAGGACATGGTAGAGAAGGTCCTCATTGAGACCGGCCACGCCAAGACTGCCAAGGCATATATCCTCTATCGGCAGAAACGGGCGCAAATTCGCGAAATCCTGCAGGTGCGCAAACGGCGTCAGCGTGCTGACAACACCACCGACCTGTCGCTCCTGGTGGATCCGGCGAGCAAGGACGAGGTGCTGCCTTGGAACAAACATCTCATCGCCCTTGCCTTGCAGAGAGAGGCAGATGTGCCGCAGGAGGTGGCCGAGGAGATCGCCAGCGCTGTGGAACGCCGCGTTCTTGACAGTGGGCTCAAGCGTATCTCCACCACCCTAATCCGTGAACTGGTGGACAACGAACTGTTTGAGCGCGGACTGGACGCAACGCTGGAGAAGCAGAGCATCATCGGCATGCCAAAGTTTGACTTGGAACAACTCATCCACAACAAGAGTCAGGAGAACAGCAACATCACGGCCAACAACCCGGAGGCCATCAACCTCGCCATCGCCGAGAATGCCCTCAAGCAATATGCCCTGCGGCATATCTTCAGCAAGCCGGTGGCAGACGCGCACCTCTCCGGCATGATTCACCTTCATGACCTCGGCTATCCGACACGTGTTTATTGTTCCTCGCACTCGCTGGAATACCTCAAGAAATATGGCCTGCAACTGCAGAACCTTGACACTTGCTCAGCGCCTGCGAAGTATGCACGGACGCTGACGGGTCACCTGAACACGTTCTTGGCGAGCATGCAAGCGTATTACGCTGGAGCGCTGGGCGTGGGCTACCTCAATGTCTTCTATGCTCCCTATCTTGAGGGAATGAGCGATAAGGAGATTCTGCAGGAGGCGCAGCATCTGATCTTCAGCGGTTCCCAGAGCGCCTTCAGCCGCGGTGGCCAGACACTATTTCTGGATTTCAATGTTCACACTGGCGTGCCGCACTATCTACGTAACGTGCCAGCCATCGGGCCGGGCGGCAAATATACTGGCCGCACTTATGGTGACTACGAGGAGACGGCGATGCGTTTTACCCGTGCTCTCCTTGAAGTCTGGCGTGCTGGCGACAGCCGCGGCCACACCTTTGCTTTTCCCAAGTGCGATCTGCACATCAATGCCGACACATTCGCTGACCCGCGCCAGTTTGAGTTGCTCAAATTCGCCTGCCAGGTCGCCAGCGAGAACGGGACCCCCTACTTCATCTTTGATCGCAGCGAGGTGACGCTCGCTGCCTGCTGCCGCCTGCGCACGACCATAGATGACGACTACGTCATCCGCCATCCGGAGAGCATGCGCTTCTGCGGCTTCCAGAACGTAACCCTCAACCTGCCGCAGGCTGCTTACCGCGCGGGTAAGGGCAATTACCAGGGACTCATACGGGAAATTGACCGTGCCTTTGACATTGCCATCGAGGCGCACCTGGAGAAGCGCGACTTTATCGCCAGCCTGATGACGGACCCGAGCAAACCGCTCTGGCAACTCGGTAGGCCGGCGATGGACGGTCGCCCCTATGTGGACCTCAGGAAGTGCACCTACATCATCGGACTTATCGGTCTCAATGAGTGCGTTCAGTACCTCACCGGGCAGGAACTGCACGAGAGTGATGAGATTCTGAAACTTGGGTTGAGGATCGTTACCCACCTCTACTTCCGCTGCAAGGAGGAGGGCAAGCGCCTGGGTCTCAAGTTTGCGCTGGAGGAATCGCCGGCGGAGAGTGCGACACGGCGGCTGACCAAAGTGGATATGCGCCTCTTCCCCCAGGCGTGTGACTATGTCAAGGGCAGTATTGAGCGCGATGAGACCTACTACACCAACAGTATCCACCTGCGTGCGGATGCGCCAGTAGACCTGATTACCCGCATCCGGCTCCAGAGCAAGTTCCATCCTTGTATTGAGGCGGGGGCCATCATCCACGCCTTCGTCGGTGAGGAGCGGCCGCATCCCAGCAGCATCTTGGCGCTGGTGCGGAAGACTTGGGAAAAGACTCAGGCAGCACAACTGACCGTGTCGCCGGAGTTTACGATTTGCAATGGCTGCGATCGCAACATCCCGCGCTTGGTGGACAAGTGCGAGTACTGCGGCTCGACTAACGTTTACGGTATCACCCGCATTGTTGGCTACTACAGCCGGATTGCCAATTGGAATAAGTCCAAATTGGGGGAACTGCGCGACCGCCAGCGTGGCAATTACAGCCTGGCAGGTATCACGGCCAGCGAGTCGTTGGTTCACACCGCCGGGTGAACGCGGATGGCGCGGCAGAGAGCGCGTGAGGGCAAGAGGTTGACATCATGGCTGAATTGCGCATTTCGCTTTACGGAAAAGAAGGATGCGGCAAGTGTCAGGCGGCGAAGAAGAAACTAGCTTTTTTCCTGGACAAGTGGAACCTCAACGGGCAGGTGGAGTTTGCTTACTGGGACCTTGATACAGAAGAAGGTCTCACCGAGGCCAGTTTTAACGACGTGGTCGACATCCCGACGGTCGTCCTAGAGCGCGGCGGGCGCAGTCTTGCCCGCTGGGATGGGCGGGCTCCGGATAGCCAAGAGCTCCTTCTCTGCATCCAGAGCAGCATTGGCGCATCCTTGGCCCAGAACTCCGCGCCGGCGAAATAGGCCGAGACACTTCGGCTCTGGAGCGGCAAGCTGCGGAGCGCTAGGGCGCCAACTCGGTAAGTGCCGCCGGCGGCTCAAGGTGCAGGATGGACGCAGATACTATCCCCGCAATCAAGGGCCTGATTGAGCACACCCTGATTGATTGGGAAGGCCGCTTGGCTGCTGAGGTTTTTTTGGCGGGGTGCAATTTTCGCTGCCCCTTTTGCCACGCTCGTCATCTTGTTCTGAACCGTGACGAGTTGGAGAGCATTCCGCTGGCGGCGGTGGACGGGTGCCTTTCCCGCAATGCCGGATGGATTGAGGGTGTGGTTATCAGTGGCGGTGAGCCTACGTTGGCGCCGGGGCTTCCCAGACTGATAGAACATTTCCGGACGCGCGGGCTGGCGGTGAAACTGGACACCAATGGTTCCCATCCCGAGGTCTTGGCGCGCCTCTTGGCGGAGGGGCGACTCAGCGCGGTGGCGATGGATGTCAAAGCGCCGCTGGACGAGCGCTACCATGCGGCGGCGGGGGTGACGGTCAACCTTGATGCTATCCGCGAAAGCATAGAGTTGTTAATTCGCAGCAATATTGAGTATGAGTTTCGCACGACGGTGTGTCCGGTATTTCATGATGCTGCGGCAATTGAAGGGGTGGCGCTGGCTGTGCGCGGTGCGCGGCGATACGTTCTCCAGCGCTTTCGTCCGTTGAATTGCCTGGACCCCGCGCTGACGGCGGTGCAGCCGTACAACGGCGAACAGATGCGCCGGTTGGCGAAGGTCGCCGCCAGGTATGTACACTCCTGCGCGGTGCGCGGGGATGCGGAGTCAGAGAGGACGACTGGCGTGCCTGGACGGCAGCGATGATGCCAGCACTATCCCGGGCGCCAGCGTCTGGAAAGCGTGGCGGCGTGGCAGAAATACCGGTTTCTTATCTGTCACCTATGTTGTGGACCATGCATTTCCTGAGTCTCCTGCTCATCGGAGTGGCGCTGCTGACGCAGGGCGGCTGTGGGCGCAGCCAGGCCCGGGCTGTACACTGCATAGGCTCCACTTCGGTGCAACCGTTTGTGGAGTTGCTCGCTGAGGAATATCAGCGGTCTGAACTAAATGCCTGTGTGGAGGTGCAGGGCGGTGGTTCCACGGCGGGCATCCAGGCAGTTGCCAATGGTCTCGCGGATTTCGGCATGTGCTCCCGTGTCCTTAAGGATGAGGAGCGTGCCCGGTTTTCTGCGGTGGTCATTGCGTACGACGGCTTGGCGGTGGTGGTACACCCCTCTAACCCCGTTAATGACCTGTCCCGTGCGCAACTCAGACAGATTTTTGCTGGCGACGTCACGAACTGGAAGGATGTAGGCGGTGCCGATCGATCCATCCGTGTGATTACCCGCGAGGAGGGGTCGGGCACGCGTGAGGCCTTTGTCAAACTCGTCATGGGCCACGCCCGCATCTCACGGCGGGCGCTCACGCAGGAATCCAATGGGGCAGTCATGGAATTGGTCAAACACGATCCTGCCGCCATCGGCTATGCCTCGCTCGGACAGGTGGAAAACGAAATTCATCGGATCCAAGCGCGTGGTGATCCCCCCCCGCTGAAGGCCGTTTCTGTTGAAGGTGTGCCGCCCACCACTGAGGCCGTCAAAACCAGGCGCTACGCACTTGTCCGGCCATTTCTACTGGTCTTCCGCAATGAGCCGCCGCCGCCGGCCCGACGGTTTCTGGAGTTCGTCCTCTCTGCGCGGGGCCAGTCGCTCCTCGTCAGAGAAGGTTTGGTGGGCGTCCAGTGAAACAGGAACGGTTCACACGCCTTTGGCTTTTCGTCCTGGCGCTTTCTGGCATTATCGGGCTGGCGCTCATCACTGGCTTCATCTTCCGGGAGGGGCTGCCACTCATCGCCAAGGTAGGGCTAAGGGAGTTTCTGTTAACCAGTGACTGGTATCCGTCGGAGGGCAGATTCGGTATCTTTGCGATGATTGTTGGTTCGCTGGCTGTGACGGTTGGGGCAGTGTCCATTGCCGCGGTCTTCGGGCTTGGCTGCGCCATTCTGCTGACCCAGTTCTGTCCGCCTCGGCTGGTGGGGTTCTTGAAACCGTGCATTGAACTTCTGGCGGGCATCCCGTCGGTGGTGTATGGTTTCATTGGTGTAGTGGTGCTTGTGCCTCTCATCCGTGATTACCTTGGCGGGCCGGGCCTGTCGGTTTTGGCGGCCGCCGTTGTGCTGGGCGTGATGGTGGTGCCGACGGTGATCAGCATTTCAGTTGACGCACTGCGGGCGGTCCCGCCGGCGTACCGTGAGGGCTCCATAGCGCTGGGGGCGACGGAGTGGCAGACGACGCATATGGTGATGCTGCGGGCAGCGCGTTCTGGCATCGCCGCAGCCATCATCTTGGGCATGGGCCGTGCGGTGGGCGAGACCATGGCGGTCATCATGGTTGCGGGCAACACTCTGGAGGTGCCGCGCAGCCCGCTGGACCCGGTGCGCACACTGACGAGCAACATCGCCTTGGAGATGGGATACGCGGCGGGGGAACATCGGCAGGCGCTTTTCGCCACGGGCGTGGTTCTCTTCCTGATCATCATGGCACTCAATGGCCTGGCATTAGTGGTCTCGCGGCGTGGGCGGAGGTTGGGGGCACAATGAGAATCTCGCCGCGACACACCCAGCGCGTGGCGGTGGGCATTATGTGGCTACTAACCCTTATCATCCTCAGTGTCCTTTTCTTCATCGTTGCCTTCATCCTTCGTCGCGGTTTGCCACATGTCACCTGGGAGTTTCTTACGCAATCGCCCCGCTCAATGGGGCGGGAGGGGGGCATATTCCCGATGATCGTCAGCACCGCCTGCGTGGCCGGCCTTGCCGTCCTCGTTGCTACCCCCCTGGGGCTGGGCATGGCCATCTACTTGGCGGAGTACACGCGAGAGGGACGGTGGACGGCTATCATTCGTTTTGGCGCCGATTGTCTCGCCGGCGTGCCCTCCATCATTTTCGGCCTTTTTGGGTTTGTGTTTTTCGCCATTACGCTGGGGCTGGGCCTCTCGGTTATTTCCGGGGCGCTGACGCTGGCACTGATGGTGTTGCCTACCATCATGCGCGCCAGCGAGGAGGCGATTCGTGCTGTGCCCAAGAGTTACCGCGACGTCAGTTACGGGCTGGGTGGCACACGCTGGCAGGTGGTGACGCGTGTAGTGCTGCGTTCGGCACTGCCGGGAATCGCCACCGGAATCGTTCTGGCCATCGGTCGGAGCATCAGCGAGACGGCGGCGGTAATGCTCACAGCGGGTTCAGCCCTGCGCCTGCCACGGTCACTGTTTGATTCTTCGCGGACTATGTCGCTCCACTTCTACATCCTGTCCCGCGAGGGTATCTCAATGGATAATGCCTACGCCACTGCGGCGGTGCTGATATTGGTGATCTTGGCGATCAATCTGTCGGCCTATAGATTGCTGCGACGTTTCACGGCGCGGGTGGGGTGAGATATGTCAGTGCCGAGGGACGAGGAACTGCGGCGGGAAGAGGAACGGCTGTGGCAGGCAGCGGTGCCATTGCCGCGTGTTCGTCCGGGGGCCGAGATAGAGGCGCGGGCGCGCGCCGGCGAGAAGCCCAAGATGGAGGTGCGTCACTTCAGTGCCTATTTTGGCGACACCGCGGCGCTGCGGAACATCAGTCTGAACCTGTATCCCCGCGAACGTCTAGCCATCATCGGCCCCGCCCGCAGTGGCAAGACTACGCTGCTGCGCAGCCTGAATCGCCTGAACGACCTGGAGTGGCACTTCGCGAAGACCGGCCAGATTCTCCTTGATGGTCAGGATGTCTACGCGCCTGATGTAGACGTGGCGGCCCTGCGTCGGCGCATCGGCATGGTATATGCTCTCCCAGTGCCGCTGCCCTGGTCGGTCTACGAGAACGTTGCCTTCGGGCTGAGACTCGCTGGTGAGCGCGACCGCACGCGCCTGGATGCTGCGGTAGAATCGGCTCTGAAACAGGCCTTCCTTTGGGACGAGGTCAAGGACCGCCTGCGCGAATCGGCGCTGAATCTGTCAGGGGGTCAGCAGCAGCGGCTCTGCCTGGCGCGTGTCCTCGCGCTCGCGCCGGAGGTCCTGCTCTTGGATGAACCTTGCTCCGGCCTGGACCCGATTTCCACGGCAAAGATTGAGGAAGCGCTCCTGGCGCTGAAGTCCAAACACTCCATTGTCTTGGTTACGAACAACACCAAGCAGGCGGCGCGGGCATCAGACCGCACGGCGTTTCTCCTCATGGGTGAATTGGTTGAGTGCGGGCCCACCGAACAGGTCTTCACCAGCCCTTCGCACCATCGGACGCTGGACTACATCACCGGCAGGATGGGCTGAGCCGATATCTCCACTGGTGGTGTCGGATAAAGTGCGGCGTGGAAGGGTTTTGACCCGCCCCCCCGGGTGGTTACACTGTCGCCTGCTGAACTTGGCCGCTGACGGGCAACGGGGCCTGTTGCTGCGCACGGTAGGACAGAGGAAGATTCGCATGAGTCTGATGCGCGAGTTGTTCGGCAAGTCGCCGTTCCGACCGTTGGTAGAACATACCAGGAAGGTGCACGAGTGCGTGAAACTGGTGCGCCCCTTGATGGAAGCCTGCATTCGCGAAGACTACGAGGAAATTCACCGCCTCCAGGATGCGGTGACCAAACTGGAGTATGAGGCGGACCGCATTAAGCACGAGATTCGCGAGCGTCTGCCGCGGCGCTATTTCCTGCCCGTGTCGCGGCCCGACTTGGAGCATTTCCTCCACTGCCAGGACGAAATTGCAGATGCGGCACAGGACTTTGCCGTGGTGCTTCTCATCCGCAACACGAAGATTCATCCGGAACTGGTGCAGGAGTTCTTGGCTTTCGTGGACCAGGTGGTCTCGGTCAGCGAAACGCTCATGGGGGCAGCGGAGGAACTGGAGACCCTAGCGGAGGCCTCCTTTGGTGGTGTGGAGGCGGAGATGGTCTTGAAGAGAATCAGCGGGCTCGGGGAGGGGGAGTGGTTGGCCGACCGCATGCAGCGCAAAGTCAGTCAGCATATCTACCGTCTGGAAAAGGAACTGGACCCCATCACCATCATTTTCTACAAAAAATTCCTGCAAACGCTGAGCGCCATTGCGAATGCGGCAGAGAACACTGGCGACCTGCTGCGGGCCATGATTGTGAAAGGGTGAGCGACGGTCGGCGTTGGACGACGGCACGGGAGTGCAGATGGACTGGATCGCCACGGGTGTGACGGCTGCGCTGGGCCTCTACATGGCCTGGGCCATCGGCGCGAACGATGTGGCGAACTCAATGGGGCCGGCTGTCGGCTCGCGAGCGCTGAGCATACGGACGGCGCTCATAACCGCTGCCATCTGTGAATTCGGCAGTTCCGTTCTGGTCGGGACGGATGTGACTGACACGGTGCGCAAGGGCATCGTGGAGCCGACAATGCTGGTGAACGCGCCGGCGCTCCTCTGCCTCGGGATGGCATGTGCGCTTCTCGGCTCTGCTGTCTGGTTGCCCCTTTCTTCCTGGCTCGGCATGCCTGTTTCTACGGCGCGCAGTATCGTCGGAGCGGTGGCGGTGGTGGTGGATGTGGTCGAAACCGGCTCGGTGCACCCAAGCGTGCGCGTGCCCCTATGGATGCTTGCTCTAGGCGGGACAGGCATAGTCTTCGGCCTGGCAACTTTCGGTTACAAGGTCATGCGCACCATCGGCAACGGCATTACCGAGATTACGCCATCGCGGGCGGTGGCGGTCAATATCGCCACTGCCACTGTGGTTCTGGGCTGCACGAGGTTACGGCTGCCGGTTTCCACCACACACACAATTGTAGGAGCCATTCTTGGGGTTGGCCTTGCTCGTGGCCTTGGGGCGGTGAATCGGCAGGTGACGCGCAGCATTTTTAGTTCCTGGCTCCTGACTGTGCCTGCGGCAGCAGTGATTACCGTTGCCATCTTTCTCTTCGCCCGGTGGCTAGGAGTGGGTAGTTATTTGGCGGAAATCATTCGTGCAGGTTCGCACGCCGCCGCGCGCTGAAAGTGTCTTGTGGAAGGTAGACTGAGGCGGCCTTGCAACCGAAACTGCAAACAGTAGATCTCAACCTCTACTACGGCGGCTTCCAGGCCCTGCGGGACATCAATATCGCCATCAAGCCGCGGAAAATTACCGCGATCATTGGGCCTTCCGGCTGTGGCAAGTCCACCCTGTTGCGGTGCTTCAATCGCATGAATGACCTCATCCCTGGCGTTCGTATCCGCGGGCGCATTTTTCTTGATGGTGCGGATATCCACGCTCCGGGCACAGATTTGCCGCGGCTGCGGCGACGCGTTGGCATGGTCTTCCAGCGCCCCAATCCCTTCCCCCTCTCAATTTTTGACAATGTCGCATATGGCCTGCGGGTGCATGGCAAACCCTCTGCGGAAGACCTGGCGTCGGTGGTGGAAACGAGCCTGCGGGCAACGATGCTTTGGGATGAACTCAAGGATCGGCTGCATGCTCCAGCCCTTGACCTGTCGCCGGAGCAGCAGCAGCGCTTGTGCATCTCGCGGGTGCTGGCGGTGCAGCCGGAGGTGTTGCTCATGGACGAGCCGTGCTCTGCCCTTGATCCTATCGCCACCGCGCACATTGAGGAATTGCTTCGGCAATTGGCGCAGGAATATACTATCGCTATCGTCACCCATAATATGCAGCAGGCAGCGCGGGTTTCACAGGAAACTGCTTTTCTGTTGCTGGGCGAACTGGTAGAGTTTGGTCCCACCGAGGAGGTCTTCACCAGACCGCGGGACCGGCGCACTGAAGACTATATTACTGGTCGTTATGGTTAACGGCGCAGGGGGGAGGTGGAAATGGACGGTCACGAGCGCGAATTTGATCGGGAATTGGCGGAACTGAAGAAGAAACTGCTGCACATGGCGGCGGTGGCGGAGACGATGATTGAACGCGCCATCCGCGCGGTTGTGGACCGTGATGAGAAGGTGCTGGAGCCGGTGCCAGGCTATGAGGCAGAGGTAAACCGGCTCCAGATTGAAATTGACGAGGCGGTGTTGCGCCTCCTGGCGACGCGTCAGCCGGTTGCCATTGACCTCCGCTTCATACTCGCGGCTTCCAAGATGGCCAGCGAACTGGAGCGCATCGGCGACCTGGCTGTGAACATCAGCGAAAACGTGCACAGCCTGGTGTCACAACCGCCGCTGAAGCCGCTGATTGACATCCCGCGCATGGCCGAGCTCTCCCGCAAGATGGTTTGTGATGGCATTGACGCTTTCATCAAGGAGGACCCGCTCCTGGCACAGGCGGTTATTATGCGCGACGACGAGGTGGATGCGCTAAAGAACCAGGTGCTGCGGGAATTGCTCACGTACATGATGGCCGATGCCACGGTAATTGAGCGCGCCTTGGCACTGATTCTCATTGCACGACACCTGGAGCGCATTGGTGACCACGCCGTCAACATCGCCGAGGATGTAATCTACATGATTCAGGGGCGCGATGTGCGGCATCCGCGCACGCCGCGTGAACGGCCACCCGGCGAAGGGCCTTAGCTGGTCATCAGCCCACCGGCTTGACCGTGGGCGCTGTGCTTACCGCGTCGCGGCAGGATGATTTCAAGCAGTGGGAGCAGGTCCGGGCCACACACAGAGTGCGTGGCGGCCGCGGCGACCGAAGGGTGGGTGGGGCGAAAGGCAACGCTGATGCCGGCTTGACGGAACATCGTGATATCTGCGATGCTGTCGCCTACCGCCGCGACTTCTCCTCGTTTCAGACCGAGTGTCGCCATCAGTTTCCGCAGCACTGCACCCTTAGCCGCGTAAGGGACGTGGAGGTCAATCTCGCCCGTGAGGTAACCGTCCTCGGAGCGGACATCATTGGCGTACACAAACTCCACCCCCCACAAATGCTGGAGGCGCTTCGCCAAGCAGATAAGGCCATTGGTGATTATGGTCAGGCGCACCCCCCCAGCCCCCAGCCGCGACATGACCTCAGCGCTGCCTGCTATCAATGGCACCTCGTAGGCGGCTTCTTGAAGCCATGTCAGTGGGGCACCACGCCAGACGGCCACGTCCATGCGTGCGAACTCGTCATAGCAGAACTCGCCAGCGCAATAGCGCTCCCAATATCGCCGTCCGTGTGACTCCCAGGTGCCTAGACGACGATGCATGATTTCCCAGAGAGTCGGCTCGGCCGTGAGGACGCCTTCCATGTCAAAGGCGACTAGGCAAAGGCGGTGGTGGGACATCATCTGTTCCCCTCTGCCGGCGCCCCCGCTGCTCGCGTGCTCGCGTGTCTGCCGCGCAACTGCCCGCAGCCAGCGGCGATTTCTTGCCCCCGCCTAAACCGTTGTGTGACTTTCGCCCCACGCGCCTTCAGCGCGGCGCGGAAGCGCTGTACTTCATCGGGAGAGGGGGAACGATAGGGGCTTTCGGCCACGGGATTGAAGACAATGAGGTTGACCAGGGCGCGGTATTGCCGGGCGATGCTGGCCAGCGCGCGTGCGGCATCGGGGGAGGTGTTTACCCCGCTGATGAGGACATACTCCAGCATCAGTCGCCTGCCACTGGCGCGGGCGTATTCGTCACAGGCTTTGAGGACTTCCGCTAGCGGATATTTGCGGTTGACCGGCATGAGTTCGCTGCGCTGGTCGTGGAAGGGCGAGTTGAGGGAGAGCGCGAGATTGGGTCGCACGGGAGCGGCCGCGAGTCGTAGAATCCCGGGCGTGATGCCTGCCGTGGAGACCGTGATGTGTCGGAGCCCGAGGCCAAAGCGGGAGGGGTCGGTGAGCGCCTCCAGGGTGAAGATAAGCGCGTCCAGATTGAGGAGCGGCTCACCCATGCCCATGAAGACGATGGTATGCGGCCGCCCGCGGGCACGTGAAAGGAAGAGAACTTGGCCGAGGATCTCCGGCGCGGTGAGGTCGCGGGCGAAGCCCATCGCGCCGGTAGCACAGAAGGCGCAACCCAGCGCGCAGCCGGCCTGGGTGGAAATACAGAAACTCGCGCGGTCAGCCTCAACCATCACCACGCTCTCAATCTGCTCGCCATCATGCAGTTCGAAGAGAAATTTCTCAGTTGTGCCGGCAGGGGAAGTGCACCGTTCGCGGAGCACCAACCCCCCGCACGCTAATGTCTCCGCAAGCCGTTCTCGCAGAGACGCCGGCAGGTTCGTCATCTCGTTGAAGGTGGTCGCGTACTCGCGGTATACCCAGTGCAGCACCTGACCGAGCCGATAGGCGGGCTCGCCCGCTTTCTCCAGCCATGCAGCCAGGGTTGCCGGAGGCGTGGCCAGGATGTGGGGTTTCGTTCCCCCGCATCGCCGGATCATATGAGGACTGTGCTTTTCACGTGTCATTGGCCTCAACAACCGCCGCTCCCTTCTGCCTGGCTATCACACCGTGGTCACCGTTACTAACTTCCCAAGTTTTTCCAGTTCGGCGGCTATTTCCCGCACTATGTGGGCCTTGAGGCCGAGTTTGGCGGGCATTTCGGGATTTTGGTGCGCTGGGTTAAGTGCAGAGCCAACTAGGAAGTGCACCTCATCCGCCTCATATAGTACACGCGTCAGCGCACTGGCGCCGTCGGTCTTGAAACGCAGCGACATCGGCTCAATCCTGGCGCGCAGGTTATCCAGCGTGCGCGAGAGGGTTAGCACGCCTTCGGTAACCAGGTCAATGCCAGGAATCTCGCCCATCGGTGGGACGTCGGCAGTGGCGGTATCCAGCCGTACCGCGACCTCGCAGCCGAGTGCCTGGGCGACAATCTGGGCGGTAGTGCCACCGCAGACGATGCGCTGGCCCCTGGCGGCCAGAAGCCGCTGGACAACCGCCGCGTTGTCCTCGCGGCGCAATGGGGGGCCGGTGAAAACCGTAGCGACGCGGTGCCGGCGCACCTTGATCACGGCGATGGAGACGTCGTCGCCCGGCCTGCCCTCGTAAAGGTCGTTGACGGTCTGTGCCATGGCGTCAGCGACATCCTGCGCCGTGCGGGCGGGGTGAACATATCGCTCAAGAAACCTCCCGATTTCGTCCCAGCCCCACCCCAGGCTCCATGCGCCGCCGATGCCGGCGTTGATGACGCCGTCAGAGACGAGGACGAGCCAGTCGCCAAGCCGCACTTCAAGGCGGGTGGCGAGGACGGTGCGGTTCTGGACGAGGCGCTGACGGTATTCCGGCCGCTGCACGCGGCCCTCTCGGAGAAAGAAGACGTGGGGGCTGTCGTGTTCAAAGAGTTCCACTCCTCCCCCACTGGAGAGTTTGGCGATAGCGAAAGTGCTGTAAGCGAGTTTGCGGACGCGACATACAGGCAGGGTCTCGCTCACCGTCTCTACTACCGCGTCCACGGGGAGCCCTTCGGCTATGAGGTGGGAAGCAATGCGCGAGGTGAGCGTTGCCAGGATGTTGGCCTTGACGCCGCTGCCCAGGCCATCAGAGAGGACGACGGTGACAAAGTCAGGCTGGACCTGAAAACTGACAGTGTCGCCACACAACTCCTCCCCGAACTTATTTAGTTGTCGCGCCCCGAACTCGTAGTACAGCCTCACTGCGCCGCTTCCTTGCGCACAACGTCCATAAGCCGCACGAGAAGGGCCTTGGTCTCCGCGGTGGTCTCGCCGAGGAGGCTGGCGATTTCCTGGGCCGTCTGCATCTGACGGCTGATGACCTCCTGCGCGCGCTCCAGGGTGGCCTGCTTAACGCGTTCATGCTCGCGCCGGGCACGGTCGTCAGCAGTGATGTCCACAATGACAGCGGCCAGCAGGGGTTCGCCCTTGATGGGAAAAATCTGAATGCGGTAGACAAGGTCCTTCGCCGGTGACTCCCCTCGCTCAGCCAGGGTGCCGTCGGCTGCCGCGGCGCGCTCAAAACAGTCTGATCCTAGAATCTCTGTTGCCTTCCGCCCCCGTGCCGCCGCCGCGCTGCAGTGGAACATGCGCTCAAAGGACGGGTTGACAAAAACTATGCGGAAGTCCTGGTCCACCAACAGGATGCCATTGGCGGTATGCTCAATGATGGCACTCACCTGTTGTGCCCGCCGGCGCATGTAGGGCATGCACATCTCAATCTCGGCCATGCCCTGAAAAACCGCGACGGCCTTCTCGCGGCAGGTGTGGTAGCCGCAGGCTCCGCAGTTCAACTCATCGTCCGGTTCATGCATGCCAAGGCGTTGCAGAATCTCGCGCAATTGCTCTTCGGTTGGCTGGGGCAGTTCCACGTGGCGGTCAGCAAACTGGGTGGCAATATCCACAGATGCGGTCTCCTCACCAGGAGCGAGGGGGCTGCCCTTCGGGTAGAGGTAGGCACCCGCCTCGGGGACGCGTGCGAGCAGGCGGGGTGAGCCGATGGCGCAGCCATACCGACAGACGGCCATTTCCACGACCGTGCCGCGGGGAAGGCGGCGGGGGATGCGCAGGAGAAAATCAATGCACTCCTCCAGGCCGTAGATGGGCAGGATGTCGCGTACCCATTCCAGGGGCGGCCCCTGATCGGGCAGGTGTATCTCGGCCTCTGGTACAGACGGCATCCGAGTACCGAGTTCGCGGCGTATCCAGCGGCGAACCTCGCCAAGCGTGAGGGCAGCGTCCAGAGAGCCATCGCCTGTGGGGCGCCGCGCCAGTTCTCCTTTTACTGCCGGTTCTGGTTCAATACTGACCACACGCACCTGCGGGAAGCCGCGAGCACGGGCGCGCGCCTTGATAAGCCGCGCGTGTGCCTCAGCGTGGCTGACTACCGGCGCCAAGAGAGGCAGTGCCTCCGGATAATATTGCTCCACCAGCGCCACCACAGAGGGACAGCCGCTGGCGATGACGAATGTCTCCCGCTCTGCGGCCAGTTGCCGGTAGCGAGTCCACACCACGCGCAGTGCACACGTCGTGGCCTCCGTGCCAGCGAAGCCCAGAGCCAGGAGCGCTGGCATGATTTCGGCGACAATCGGGCTGACGCGCGAACTGTCCATGAGGGAGACGCTGGCGATTACCGGGTCACCGGTGGCAATGAGTGCTTTGACTACATCTACTGCGCTGGCGACACGAATGGCGTGGCGCGGGCATTCGCGCACGCACTGGCCGCACGTGATGCAGCGTTCGGCGACAATCCAGGCGTGGCCCTCGCGCACCCGGATAGCATGGACCGGACAACGCCGAAGGCAACGGTAGCAGTCGCGGCAACTCCGGGAGATGATTTCCACTACGGGCATGGCAAATCTCCGCCGAGCCGTCCCATGACCTCCCGCTCGAATAGGGCCAGGGCCTCTGCCGGCGATGCCGCGCGGAAGTACTGGTTGTCAATCCTAATATTCACTCCTTCCGTGCAGCGGTCCATGCAGAAACAACCTTTCAGGACCACCCGCCCCTTAAGGCCGCGTTCCTCTATGAGGCGGCTGAACTGTTCAATAATGTGGCGGGCACCGCGGACGTGGCAGGAACTGCCGACACAGACGGTGATTTCCATATCTTTTCCACCTTCCGCAACGGCTTTCTGGGGTCGCTGCCAAGGCCACGCCTACTTTCAATCGCGCCGGAGGACAACCCAGGCGATGTCATCCACCTGCGGGCTGGTCCGCAGGATTTCACCTATCCCTCGGTCTAGTGCCTCGACGGCGACGGGCAGGGGTTTGTCGGCATGTGCCCGAAGGAGCCGGCAGATTTCCGCCTCGTCAAACCCCCCCGCGGCCTGCATCTGGATGAGCCCGGTCAGCCCGTCGCTGAGCAGGCAGAGGCAATCGCCGGGCGCCAGCGGCAAAGTGTAGGATTGCAGATGTGGCGCGGCGTCCTCCACAAATCCAAGGGCCGGCCCGGATTGCGCCGGTCGGTCTACCTCGCCGTCGCGCGCATGTATCCACAATGGCGGGACATGGCCGGCGTTGCACGCGGTCAGGCTTCCAGCGCTTTCGTCCCATACAGCGTAGAAGGCGGTAACGAAGCGCGATGACCCCACGCGCGAGCAGATCATGCGGTTGAGCGCCACCAAGACGCGGTCAGGCTCGGCGTCCACAGCGGTAAGCGAGTCCACGCAGGCGGCAACCATGGCAATGACGATGGCCGCAGGGAAGCCCTTGCCAGAAGCATCGGCGATGACGACTGCCATACGACCCTCACCCAGTCGGATGAGGTCAAAGAAGTCCCCCCCCACCACATCTGCCTGGCGCACGCGCCCGGCCGCACTCAGGCTGCCCACGTGGAGGTCCCATTTGGGCAGGAGGTTCGCCTGCACCTGTCGCGCCAAGTCAAGTTCGGCACGGAAACGAGCCTGCTCGCGCAACTGTCGCACATGTTCTGTATTCTCCAGAAAAAGGGCCACCTGCTGCGATGCGGTGCGCAGAAGGGTTATGTCTGTATCACGCAGTTCAGCCACCCGCCGACCCGGCAGCACACCCAGTGCACCAAAGGGTCGCCCCCCAAGTCCGGTTAGAGGAAAAAGCAGCATCGCCCGTTCCTCTCCTGGCATTTGCCAGCACGCGTGACTGCCGGCAGTGGCAGCTTCCTCCACTAGGCGACGCAATTCCGCGCCGTGAGCAGCCAGGCCGCGATGGTGCGCCTCCGAAAGATTGCGTTCGGCCGCCAGCGTCAGTGAGTGGTCTTCTCGCAGGAGGAGGCACGACTCCTCTATTTCAAGCGACTGATCAAGGATCTGCAGACAGTGATTGACGTATTCCTTGGCGCTGGCACGAAACTGTCCCAAGCCAGCAATGGCAGCGACTACCGCCAACTCGCGATTGCGCTGGCGCAGGGTCTCGGCAAAGGCGGCTACCTCCTGCTCCCCCCGCCGGATGCGTCGCAGGAGGCCGGCGCGTTCGTGAATGCTGCGAATCGCGCGCGGCAGTGCCATGGTCAGGAGTTCGTCCTTTGCCAGGCAGTCCTCCGCGCCCGCCTTCATCGTTTCCACCGCCAATCTCGGTTCCGACCGGCTGATGAGCACAATCACGGGGACCTCAACCCCCGTGGCGCGCAACTGCTGCAAGGCCTCCGCCGCCGACATGTCGGGAAGGTCGGCGTCTAGAATAACGACGTCAAATGGCTGTCGGCGCAGCAAATCTACCGCGTCGTGCAGCCGCGCTACCGTCTTGAGGTAGCACTCCATGAGCGTCGTCCGGCCCACGCAGTGCTGCACAAGGCGGACGTCACGGAGGTTGTTTTCAACCAGAAGTATGCGAAGGGTCTCGTCCACTGCTTTTGTTGTTTCCGTCCATTTGTTCCGCCGACGCTGGGGTCAGGGAGGCACGCAGCATGCGAACTGATTCCTCAAAGCGTTCTACGTTGCCCTCGTCTATCGCCATGAGTTGTTCGTGCGCCCCCAGGACATGGCGTAACAAGGCATCGGGAGGCGGTTCTGGCGTCGGCAACTCTTCCCACTGGACTACTTGGGGCCAGGGCTCAGCGTGGATGTTGGTGATGACTACGTGCAGCCCCAGTTCGCGTAGGTTGGCTTCCACCGCAGGGCTGACGCCATAAAGGGCAACTTCGCCGCGGTGTTCACTGGCCAGGAAGCGCGCGAGGCCCACGAGTGTCCCGACAAAGGTACTGTCCAGCTGACGGGCGGCGGTAAGTTCAACCACGAGGTCTGCCGTCTCCGGCCCGGCAGCGTCTTTGGCCCACGCATCGAGCGCCTGCGCCTCGCGCCAAGTTCCGTAACCGGTCACCCGGACAGCCAGCAGGCGTCCCCAGCGGGCAACCTCTACCTTACTCCGCATTGTGTTTCCTCAGTCTGTGAGTATAACACAAGGGGGCCCACGAGGCCAATCCGTTTATGGGGGGTTACGAAGGGAAGTTCGCAATCATGCAGGGTCGGGGGCGTAGCGGCAGGCGGCATAATGCGTGGTGCCCAACGGCGAATGGTTAGCGTTGCTCGCGTCTGTCTTTGTGTGGTGGACGGAAGCGTTGGCCCGTGCCTCGATGCTACGGAGAAGGGCCCAAGTGCGCTCGTCGTAGGAGGTGAACTCTACAGCACAGGCCCAGGGCATCCGGGAGGTTGTGTTCCTGTTGCCGCTGCCGAGCGGTGCGTTGCGCACGACCCGCCCCTTCACACTGAAGGAGGGGAAGTCCTGCACATTTAATACTAGGCGCACGTAGGTGCCGGGAACAAGGGGGGCGCTCAGCCCGACGAAGAGCACGCCGCGCAGGCTCATATCGCGGATAGGCAGTGGTGTGCTCGGCTTGCGCCAGCCCAGACCCAGGGGTCCCCTCTGCGAGAAGGTAACCACCCCATTTTCCACGGGAAAGCGCCGGTGCAGCCTATAAGACATCTTTCCCCTCCTTCCTGAGTTACGGAACGCTGGGGCGACGCTTTGTTCTCTTCAGCAAAATATGTGCCGAAGGGCCGCGCCGGGACGCACAGGGTACCTGGGGCTATTTCTGACCCCGCAGGGCCGCAATGTCTCAAGGGAGCACGCAGGTGGACGGTCGGGAAGTTTCAAGCGGAAACGTCAGATGTCGCAACCTGCAACACAGAGGATCAGGAGTGCAGCCCCCCACGGGTTGCTCCGTTGGCCTGCTCCCGCCACAGGGTGGGGAGAACGGACCTCATGCCTGCGGATGGTCGGGGTCAAGTGCCTCTGGTGAGAGAAGCTCCTCCAGTTCTTCCCGGCTCATCAGACCCTTCTCAACCACGAGGTCACCAATGCCCTTGCCGGTCGTGATGGCCTCACGTGCCAGTTCGCTTGCCTTATGGTAGCCTAGCCGCGTTTTCAGAAGTGTGGCCAGCGCCAGGCTTGTCTGGGCGTAATGACGGCAGCGTCGGACGTCGGGAGTTATGCCTGTGACGCACTTCTCCGTCAACATGCGCAGACCCTTATCCATGATCTCCAGCGACTGAAGGAGATTAAAGTTGATGACTGGCATCATGACGTTGAGTTCCAGCTGCCCGGCCTGCGTGGCCATGGCAATCGTCAGATCGTTGCCGATGACCTGGAAGCAGATCATGTTCATGCACTCACAGATTACGGGGTTGACCTTGCCGGGCATGATAGAGGAGCCCGGCTGCACGGGTGGGAGCGTGATTTCAGCCAGCCCGGTATTCGGCCCCGAGGCCAGGAGGCGCAAGTCATTGCAGATGCGCGTCAATTCCAGTGCCAAGGCGCGCAGTTCACCGGAAAGGCGCGCAAAGGGCGCCATGCTCTGCATCGCCTCAAAGGTGTCGGGCGCGGGTTCTAGCGGGTCGCCCGTCATCTTGGCGAGTTCTTCGATCACGCGCTGCCGGTACCCGGGGTGGGTTGTCAGCCCCGTGCCCACGGCGGTGCCACCAATGCCGAGGCGACAAAGGTCGTTTGCCACGCGTGCTATGGCTTCGCAGGATTTTGTCAATGCTGCGGCATAGGCGCCGAACTCCTGGCCCAGCGTCAGCGGGGTGGCATCCTGAAGGTGCGTTCGCCCCGACTTGACCACTCGCGCCATTTCGCGGGCTTTACGGCCGAATGCGGCGCTTGCCGCCTCCAGCGCCGTCATCAGCGGTTTCGCCAGCGCCAGCGCCGCCAGGCGCATCGCAGTCGGAAAGACGTCGTTGGTGGACTGGCCCAGGTTGACATGGTCATTGGGGTGGATGCGCCGATAGGTGCCGCGTGGCTCGCCGAGGATTTCGCCGGCACGGTTCGCGATGACCTCATTCATGTTCATATGAAAACTGGTGCCCGCCCCGGCCTGAAAGACGTCCACGACAAACTCATGTACGTGTTGGCCCTGAATGACCTCCTCGGCTGCAGCGATGATGGCGCCGGCCACATCTGCCGGCAGGCGTCCCGCCTCGCGGTTGGCGATGGCGGCTGCTTTCTTGATGCGGGCCATGGCACGCACAAATTCGGGGTGGGCACGGAGACCGCTTATGGGAAAATTCATCACCGCCCGCTGTGTTTGTGCGCCGTAATATGCCTCGGCAGGCACCTCAACCTCGCCGAGGAAATCTTTTTCTCTGCGAGTCTCTGCCATGACTTCCCTTAGGGGCTGGGCGGACCCTCAACCGCACTGGAACGCAAACCCTTTGTGCTTTCTGATATGCGCGACCAGGCCACCATCCTGAAGGATGGCCGCCATGGCCGGCGGCAGCGCCGGGAACTTGAATTCCTGGCCGGTGGTTTTGTCAGTGAGCCTGCCGGTAAGGAGGTCGATCTCTAGTTCGTCGCCCTCATGAATTGGGTCGGTGTCTAGTATGATGACGGGCAAGCCCACGTTAATGCAATTGCGGAAGAAGATGCGGGCGAAGCTCTTGGCAATCACGGCACTGACTCCGGCCATCTTGATGATGGTGGGTGCGTGCTCGCGGCTGGAGCCCTGGCCGAAGTTCCAGCCGCCGACAATGAAGTCACCTTGACGCACCTTCTGTGCAAAATCGGGACGCGCATCCTCCAAGACGCGCTTAGCCAGTTCTGGCAGGTTGCTGCGCAGGTGAAAGAGCCGGCCGGGTGCAATATGGTCAGTGCTGATACCGTCGCCAAATTTCCACGCCCGTCCGCGGAGGACACATGCTCCCACGGCCTGAGGCCCCGCCGAATCATTCGTGCTCATGCTTCTCTCCTGTTGGCGTCGCCGTCCTAAGTAATGCATCCCACACTCCACTGGCGCAAATGCCAAAATGCTGGATCTGCGCTTGTCCCCGCGCGTATCGTGCCCGACCACCGTCCGATGGAGGGGCCAATCTCAGCGCTGCTTTTGGAACCCTCAACTCCGTGACTGAAAGAACTCCCGTGGGTCGGTGATGACGCCGGTAATCGCCGTTGCCGCCGCCGTCGCGGGACTGACCAGGTAGATAAAGGCGTTCGGGTTGCCCATGCGGCCCTTGAAATTGCGGTTCTGGGTGGAGACGCAGACCTCGCCGTCGCCAAGAACGCCCTCGTGTACCCCGACGCAAGCGCCGCAGCCAGGGCCGGTGATGACGCACCCCGCCTGTGCTAGTGTCTGGAAGGTACCGTCAGCCAAGCCGTCAAGGAGCACCTTGCGGGAGCCGGGGGTCACCAGCGCGCGCACCCCCGGCGCTACTTGGCGCCCCTTGAGAATGCGTGCGCAAATCTGAAAATCCTCCAGGCGACCATTGGTGCTTGTCCCCATGAAGACTTGATGCACTCTGACCTTTTCCTGCACCATCTCCCTAATGGGTTTGACGTTATCCACGAAGTGTGGGCATGCCACCATCGGTTCCAGCGCAGAGGCATCAAATTCCAGAACGCGCTCATATAAGGCGTCGGGGTCAGGTTTAATGTCTCTGTAGTCATTTTCGCGGCCATGCTCCCTGAGAAACAGGCGGGTTTTCTCGTCGGTTAAGAAGAGTCCGGCCTTGGCTCCGCATTCTACGACCATGTTGGCGATGGTAAATCGCCCCGCCATGCTAAGCGCCGAGATGGCCGGCCCGTGGAATTCCAGCGCCTTGTAGTTGGCGCCGTCGGCGGTGATCTGACCGATGAGATACAGCATGAAATCCTTGCTGAAGACACCCTCCGGCCAGCAGCCGGTGACGATCACCTTCCACGATTCCGGGACACGCATCCAGGTAACGCCCAAGGCCATGGCGACGGCGACGTCGGTGGACCCCATTCCGGTAGCAAAGGCCGCCAGGGCACCGCCGGTGCAGGTGTGCGAATCAGCGCCAACGACCACGTCGCCAGGACGCACGAACTGCTCGCTGGCAACGTTGTGGGAGATGCCGCCGCCAATGTCCGAAAGGCGTGCCCCCGTGCGGGCACAAAACTCCCGTAAAAACTTGTGGTCATTAGAAAGTTCCTGCCGCGGACTAGGCGAGGCGTGGTCAAGAAAGACCATGGCGCGGCTGGGGTCAGCGAGGCGATCCAGACCTAGTTGCGCAATCTGTCGTACTGTGAGCGGCCCCGTGCCGTCCTGGACATACGCAAAATCCACACGCAGGACGCTAACGTCGCCGCTTTTCAGATCGCGACCTGCGTGCGCCGACAGAATCTTCTCTGCAAGTGTGTTCCCCACGATGAATCCTCTCAGGAGACTTCCGGCCGTGAGACTACAATTATGTATATAGCATATCAGGACGGGCTGTCCCGCGAAAGGCTATTCGTGCGACGCGGTGGTTGTGGGCGAGCGCCTGAGCCTGATGACGGCAAGCCGGGCCTGCTAGACGTATTCAATTGTACTCGGCGGCTTGGGCGTAACGTCAAGTACAACCTTGGTAACGCCTGACACTTCAGCACAGATGCGTTTACGGATGCGTTCAATCACCGGCCAGGGGAGACGCGTAACCGTTGCGGTCATGGCATCACGGCTGTCCACACAGCGTACCGCGATTATCTGGCCGAATACTCGCTCGCCGCGCGGGCCGAGCGCCGTCGCCCGGTCGGATAGGAGCACGGCAAATGCCTGGAAGGGACGAAACTGCCGGCATTCCTCCTCAACGATAGCACAAGCCTTGCGGACGACGGCAGTGCGCGCAGGGGTAACCTCGCCCACGATCCGCGCCGCCAGTCCCGGCCCAGGGAAAGGCATCCGTTCGTATATGCTTGTCGGCAATCGCAGGTATTTGCCCAGTGTGCGAACCTCGTGTTTGAAAAGTGTCTTGATAGGCTCAATAACCTGAAAACCGTAGCCCTTTTCTGGGTCAATGCCGATCTGTTGCAAGATATTATGCTGCGTTTTAACCCCGCGCTTGGTCTCAATGATGTCGGCCTTGATCGTGCCCTGCAGGAGGTAATGCGCCTGCCAGCGGCGTACTTCGCGGCCGAGCACCTTGTAAAAGGTATCCCGGAAGCGCTTGCGCTTTCGTTCTGGGTCTGTGACTCCCTTGAGGCTACTGAAGAACAGAGCGCGTGCCTGGACGATTCGCACGGGAATGCCCAGAGCGGCAAAAGTCCGCACCACCTCCGGCCCCTCGTTCTCGCGCATGACGCCGGTGTCAATCCAGATATTGCGCAACTGCCGGCCCAGCGCCCGGTGGCCGAGCACTGTGACCACGCTGCTGTCCACACCGCCGGAGAGCGCGTTGATAGCTCGTCCATCTCCGACGATGCGGCGGATTTCCTCAATGCGTCGCTCCGCGAATTCCCGCCAGTTCCTGGGCACTCCCCTGTCCTCCATTGTCGATTGCCGCGGGCATCTGTTCCGGACATTCCGTTGCTTTCGTGCGCCGCATAATGTCGCCATTTTCCGCTGTAAAGTCAAGTTGTGACAAGCAAGCGCTTTCATTGACTCCAGGGCAATTGGGTGGAACCGGCCCTGGGAGCCCGCAAACATGTCTTAGCCTTGCCCTTTTCGCCTGGACCTTGACAGGCCGGGAGGAATCTCTAATCTGGGTTCAGGGATACAGTACATGGTTCTTGGTGGCAGGACAAATGATGCGTTGGGGAATTTGGCTCTTGTTGAGGGCGTATGGCGCAGTTTCATGTGTTCTCGGTCTTCTTGCGGTGCACACTGCTGCAGGTGGAGGACCCACCAGCCTGCATCCCTATCCGCTCTTCCCCTCACGGCCGGTGCCGGGGCGGACGGGGGTGGGCACGCCGGAGATTGATGCCGTTACCCGGGAAATTGAGGCCGCCCGCGCGGCGGGCGACGAAGAGCGTGCCGCACAAATCCTCAGTGAGAAACTCGGTAGTGAAGCCGTTTTCTGGGGTGCGCCTGAGTTCCTCCCCTATCCGGGCAGTGTTGAGCATGTTCGGTCCGGCCACGAACGTTACACGCCGGCATACCCGATCTATAACCACAAGACGCTGGTCCGCAACTTCATATTTCACACACTGCCCGAATTGCGCGACCGCTGTGTGGAGTTTAGCGAGCCGATCTACTATCACACGCAGTGGCGCAGGCGCATCGCCACCAGCGGACATGCCGATCCAGTGCGCGTATACCCCTGGCGACCGGGAGTCTCTGTTCACCTGAATCTGGGTCAGTTGGTTCCGCGGATGATGTATGCCATCCGCGTTATCGGCGCTCTGCGAACCGAGGACGTGGCCAATCGGGACGATATCAATGCGGGCAAGCCGGAAAAACAATTGGTTTTCCGCCTTGAAATCAACGACGGTCCGGCGCAGGCGGTAAATTCCTACGCCCTGCGTGGGCGGGCGACGGACAACTTCTACGAGGTGGTGTGCTTTCTCTTTCATTGCACCGATGATCGCGAGTTACACGCCAGCCTGACGCTTCTGCCGGAGAGTGAAACGAGCCTATACGCCTACAACGTGGATGTGCACAACATTTTTGGCGAGTGTGTCCGCAGGGCGGGGAAAAAGAAGATGGTCATTGCCACGCCTGCCGAGCGCGACGCGCTGCGACGGCGGATGCAGGTGCTACTCCTCGCCCCCGAGACTGACTTGGCCACAGAGATCCCGGACCAGACCCTGCGCGCACTTCTGGCTGAGAGGCGCCAGCGGCGCACTTCCGCTCCGCTTTCTCCCGAACAACGCGCCCGACGCGATGACGACATCTGGCACAGTCTGGCACCGCTGAACTACATGGCCGATGACCGCGTGGCAGCCCAGGTCTCTGGTGGCTGGTCACTGCCGCGTTCGGGTGCCTGGCAAACGCGTTTCCGACTTACTCGCGCGGGCGAAATCTACGACTGGGAGGACTACGCCTGCCAACGTCCACTGCCCGGAGTTGGCGACCGGGGCTGGGGGGTCCCCCTGCCGGCACCGCAGAAAGACCGCCGTTTTGCTTCCTGGCTGGGTCATATCGCCTACTGGAAAGCATATTACGCGGGGGATGCACTCAGGCGCTTGAGCATGGAGTTCCACGTTCTCGGCGACCTTCAGGCCGCGAGGGATGCTGTCCTCCTCCTCGCGCGCGTGGCTTACCATCTGCCGGCAATGAAACCCACAAGCACGCTCAGTTATGCCGACTGCGGCAGCCCGGAAGCGCCACCGCGCCGCTACGGGCCAGGCAGCGACCCTCCTTCCGGCTGGGGGCCGCTTGACCTGTGGCATCTCCTGGAATATTACGACCGTCTCTTTGACTTCATCGCCGACAACGAAGAACTGGCCTCAGCCATCGGGCGTTTCGTCCCATGGGTCAAGACGCCTGATGACGTGCGTTGGCTGTTTGATGTCTATCTCGTCCAGTATGTCGCCAACGAGATGACACATTACCGCTATTTCTACGACCACGGTCTCGCTAAGATGCTTATCACGGCCGCGGCCATTCAGGACGATGTTGAAATCTCGCGGCCGTGGATGGAGTTTCTCTGGCGCCAGTGCTGGGAATACCCGCAGACGCCCGCCGGCCTGCCGGACAACATCGTCACCGACACCACATGTGACGGCACGACGACGATTGGCTCGTGGTCTTATACGCAAGGTGGCAACGCCGGGCTGGAGGCTGCTCGTGCTTTGGAGATATATTTGCGCAACGGCGGCGACCGCAAGTATGACCTGAGCGATTTCCGTCTCTACCCCAAGAGTCTGGCGGGCGTCTATTTCTTCTTTGAGAGCACCGCCGCCGGTGGGCACTATCCGGGTATTGGTGACGTAGGAGGGCCGAGCAGGGAGTACCGCTGGGGTTTCGGGCCGGAGAAGGCCGACCTGGTGCGGGAGGGCTGGCGCCTCACCCGCGACTGGCGCTTTGCTTGGTTCCTAGTTCATTACTTCGGTCGCAGAGGAGAGACAGACGCCGAGTGGGCGGAAATCACGCGTGCTGCCGCGGGCAGGCGCGACCCCTATATGGCCCTGAGGTCGCGCGTTCTCCCAGAGTGGTCTGCGTACTTGGAGGGCGGGACCGAGCACGATGACTACCGTTTCCGGCGCGCGGTTGCCGTTCGTGTTGGTAACGGGGCAGGTCACGCCCATAACGATACCCTGGACCTGCGCATCTGGGCGCATGGCCTGACTATGAGTGGTGACCTCGGCCAGCGTCCCGGCTATGGCCGCCCGCAGCACTACCGTTCTTATGTGCACAACGTCGCCGAGGTGGATGGTAAGGACTGGAATGGCTACGCTTGGATTCCGAACCTCTTTGATGCGCCTGGCGCCCGCTACCTGCGCGCCGCGGCGGTGCCCCCGCGTAACCACTCGGAAGTCCAGTTCCACCAGCGCCAAGTGGCCCTGGTGGATGTTGACGAAGGCAGGCCATCGCCAGAAAGAGAACCGGCCAAGGCAGAAAAGGATGCCAACGTCGTGTCACCAAACTCCTACGTATTTGACGTCATCCGCATTAGTGGTGGCCGGAAGCATACCTACTGCTTTCATGGGTGTACCGACTTGGGCTTTGAGGTCAATGTGCGTGACCGTGTTTTGCTGGAAGAGCAGGGTGAGAGCGAAGATGAGCAGTATATGCGCGGCTTCCGGTGGACGCGCATCGGAGAAGGTCTGACTGGCAGGCCTGTTTCCGACAGCGATAAGCAATGGGCGGGGAATGTTGCTGGCGATGTGCTTCAGGCTACTTGGAGACTGGCGCCCGGAGCAGAGAAGCGCATGAACGCAGGCCGCGCAGGCACACCCCTGCCCAAATACACCCGCCTACATCTACTGGACGCCGCGTCATTGCGCATTCTGCATGGTATCGCCGCTGACATCAATGGCGCTAACCGGCTCAATCCTGACGTGCCGCACTATGCTGGGCGCTGCCTCTACGCTCAGCGGCACAGCGTTGAGCCGTTGGAGACCGTCTTTCTGGCGCTTATTGAGCCATTCGCGGGTGAGGCCTTCATTCGCGACCGGCGACTGGCGGCGATAGAAAACAATGAGTCCGATGCGTTGCGGGCGGTGGCTGTAGAAGTCAGGACGAGCAACGGTCACACGGATGTCGTCTTCGCGGACGGCCGCCCTGAGCGCGTGCGGGGGGTGCGCGTGGAGGGCGGACTGAAGGTGGCCGGGGAGTTTGCCTTCCTTTCGCGTGATGCACGCGGCCTGCGCCAGGCCACGCTGTCCGGCGGCACGCAACTGGCCACAGACGAACTCTCGCTCAGGCTCGCCGCGCCGGGCCACGAGGGAGTCATCACGAAAGTGGACTACCTGGACCGCAACATATGGGTCAGCGGCCTGCCCCCACTGCAGGAGTTCGCCGGGCAGTTCTTTGAGATCGGCAATGACCAGCACTGGGGCACGTACGAAGTGGACGCGGTGCATCAGGACATGGATGGCACCACTGTCCTGCACCTGCGCAAGGGACTGGAGATCATGCGCGCACGCGTCATATACGCCGACTACGACGCGGGCCGAATAAAAACCGACATCGCCATGTTGCACCATCGCGGCCGTGACCGCGGCCTAGTGGCGACGGGCGTGGATAACCAGCGTATTTGGCGCGTTGCCTATGAGGGCGGCAACCGGCACGAGGGGCACACGTTTCGCCTGAGTGGCGCTCGCATCAGTGAGCAGGATTTCCCGATCGGCGGCCAACTCTCCGTCTGGGAATTCGGCGTCGGGGATGCTGTTAGGCTGCCGGGGGGCGTCTCTCTGCGGCGCAGTGATGCCGATGGCCTATCGTTCTGGGAGGTCTATGCCAATATCGCATTCCGGGTGGAGATGGCCGGCGCGCTGCTGGAGTGGTCTGCGGATAGGAAGCGGTGGCAACGAATCAGACCTAACCAGGAAATCGGACCGGGTGCGGAGCAGCCCTCGCGCTTCTTCCTGCGTGTCCTTCGCTGAAGGGGCCCGGCACCGAGCCGATAGTGTCTCCTGGCGTCTGCGCGGTGGTTGCTCTCAGGAGCGTCGTACTATACGCAGCGCATTGCGTATGACGACAGAGTTGGCATATAATGCGTCCGAAGGCCTTCAATTCTGGAGCAGCGAGGACGCTGGATGCCAACTGATGCCGAAATTGAATTCGGCAGGCGTGCAGTGGCGGCAGGTGACCTGACGCAGTCGCAACTGGACGATGCCATTATGCTGCTGCACGACCTTGAACGTGCGGGCAGCCGCCGGCGGCTGTGGGACATCGTCACCAGCAAGGGTTACATGACGGCGGAGCGCGCAGCAGCACTGCGCGCCGCCGTAGGCGCCCATGCGCCAGGGGGAGAGCCCGCAGCCACTCACGCCCCGGAAGCCCGAGTGGGAAGCGGTGAGCCCGTAGTCGGGGAGTTTCTTCTGGTGCAGATTCGCCTGGCGGAGGCGCCAAGATTCCACTATATTCTCAAGCGCCCGATGACGATTGGGACAGATCCACAGGCCGACATAGTCCTGGATGAGCCCGGCGTGGAAGGGCGGCACGCCCGCCTTACGTGGGGTGATCGCGGGCCGACCATCTGGGATGTTGGGGCCAGACTAGGCGTCGTAGTGAACCATCGCCGCACAACCAGTTGCCTGCTTGCGCCTGGCGATCTCATCCGTTTAGGGGAGACTTTGCTGCTTCTTATCAGTGCCGGTGAAAGCGCGCGTGTGGTTGAGCCCACCACGCCAGCCTTGGTTGGTGGCGAGCCTCTAGCGTGCCTACGCACCGTTGCCGGTGCCAGGGAGGGCGAGGTATTTTACATTGGCGCGCGCCCGCTGTTGATTGGCCATGGCACTCCCTGTACGGTGCGGTTGCCCGATGCCGGAGTGGCGGAATTTCACGCCCACCTGTCGGTTAACCCTGCCGGCGCCTTCCTGTGCGACCTGCGCAGTGCCGGCGGGACGCTGGTAAACGGGCAACCGACGCAGGAGGCACAACTGGACGACGGAGTCCGTATACGTATCGGCGGGGCCGAGTTCTGCTTTGAGAAACTGCGGGACTACGCGCTGCCTGAACTGCAACGAGTGAAGTCAGCCGCCGCGGATTCCGCTGTGGAGGTGCCCTCGGAGTTTTCGCTGGTGGAAGAGGAGGTTGAACGACTGGAGGGCGGGGGAGGGCCGGGAACTCATGCTGCTGGGCCAGCTGGGGTACCCACAGAATATAGCGTGGGCGACCTGCAACTGACCGGTCTGGAAGGGGTGGCCGAGGGCCGCACATTTCCTCTTGACCGGCCAAGCATGATCCTGGGCCGGGAGCGGGGTGCCGATATTGCCATCCATGACTTGGCCATCTCGCGTCGGCATGCCCTTTTAACTATTACCGATGGCAAGGTGGAGATACAGGACCTGGGGAGCCGCAACGGCATCATCATCAATGGTCACCGGGTGGAGCGAGCGCAACTGAAGGTCGGGGACACTATTCGCATAGGCACGACGCTGTTGCTAGTTGACTGGCTGCGCGGTTCGCGACAAGGGTAAGGAGACGACGGGTGGGCAAAAAGTCGGAAAGGACGCACGGCCCAGACACGCCAAAAGAGGTTTGTGGGCGTGCCGCTGATGTGCTGTCTCGGCGAAGAAGGCGCCGGGTTCCTTACAGAATCGCGGTAATTCCTGGTGACGGTACCGGTCCAGAGGTCATCCGCGAGGCGGTCAAGGTGTTGGCCGCCGTGTCAAAAAGGTATGGCATAGCCTACGAGACGCACGAGTATCCGTGGGGGGGGGAACACTACCTGCGCACCGGCGAGGTCCTGCCGGACGGCGCCATCAATGAACTGAAGGAATACGACGCCATTCTCCTCGGCGCTGTTGGACACCCCGATGTGCAACCGGGCATACTGGAAAAGGGGTTGCTGCTGCGCCTGCGATTTGAACTGGAGCAGTATATCAACCTGCGGCCTGTACGCCTTTTCCCTGGCGTGGAATGCCCGCTCAAAGGCAAGGGCCCAGACGACATCAACTTCGTGGTGGTGCGCGAGAACAACGAGGGTCTCTATGCGGGCAGCGGTGGATTTCTGCGCAAGGGCACCCCGGAGGAGGTCGCCGTCCAGGAGAGCATTAACACGCGCGCCGGTGTTGAGCGTTGCCTGCGCTTCGCCTTTGAGTATACGCGGAAGTACGGGCGGAAGAAACTACTCACCCTTTGCGGCAAGACCAATGTCTTGACCTACGCCTTTGACCTGTGGTGGCGTGCCTTCAATGAAATCGGTGACGCGGATTATCCCGACATTAAGCGCGACTACGCGCACGTGGACGCCACCTGCATGTGGATGGTCAAGAACCCGGAGTACTTTGACGTCATTGTTACCGACAACATGTTCGGCGACATCATTACCGACCTCGGTGCCATCATCCAAGGTGGTATGGGCATTGCTGCCGGTGCCAACATCAATCCGCAGGGAGTGTCCATGTTTGAGCCCATCGGCGGCTCGGCACCGAAGTACACCGGCAAGGGCGTCATCAATCCCCTGGCGGCCATCTGCGCCATGCAGATGATGTTGGAACACCTGGGTGAATCAGCAGCGGCCCGAAGCGTTGAAGAGGCAGTTAAGACGGTGACCGCCACCAAGATTAAGAGCCTTGCTGCCGGCAAGATGGGCTACTCAACAAGCGAGGTGGGGGATCTGGTGGTTGCGGCACTCATCTAAGGGCAACAAATAGGGACATTCGTTGCGCTGCTGGGCGCGGGCCGCTCATCCCCACTCCCCGCGCATGATCTGGCCGGTGCGGTTGGACTCGTACATGGCCTCAATTATGCCAATGCAGGCGACGCCCATTGCCCCGCTGCAGCCATACTTTGGCTCCTCGTCGTTGCGAATGCAGTCAATCGCGTAGGCGAGTTCGTGGACGTAACCCAAGTTGTAGAACTCGTCCACTGCCGGCTTAGTCCACCCCAGGGTGTTGTCCGCCTTCTCGATGGCGTAGGAGTAGCCGGGGCGGCTGTAGACCGTGATTGGCGAGCCGAAGGTCAGGTCCACGTTGATGAGGCCGTCCGTGCCATAGATTTCAACGCGGTCCTGCATTCCGCCGACGGTAATGTAATTGCCCTCCACGAGGGCGTGGACACCGTTGGCGAACTTCATCACACCTACGCTCCAGTCCTCGCCGGTATTGTCCTTGTGCACGTAATTATCCTGCAGCCCGCCATTGCACTTGCCGAGGACCTCAACAACCTTATTGCGGCCTCCGTCGGCCAAGAGGTGGAGAATCCACCCGATAGGATGGATTGCCAGGTGAATGAGGCAGCCGCCGCCGCAGGTCTCTTTCTTTTTGGCATAGGGGCTGTGTGTGCCGAGGTGACATTCCTTGCCCTTGACGTAACAGATACGCCCCACTGCACCTTCGGCGAGGATCTGCTCGGTGCGTCGCAGTGCCGGGGCGAAGACCCAATCCTCGGCGTAAAAGAGTTTGACGCGGTTCTCGCGGCAGACCCGCACCATTTCCACGGCGTCGGCAAGAGAGGTGGCCAGCGGTTTTTCGCAGACGATGTGCTTCCCCGCGCGCGCTGCCGCGAGGACGACACGATGATGCAGGAAGTTGGGGACACAGACGGAAACCAAGTCAATGTCCTCCCGCTTCAACATCTCGTTGTAGTCCTCATACACGTGCGGGATGTTCCACTGACTCGCGAATTCCTTGAGGTTGTCAATGGCCGCAACTGCGACGAGTTCCGCGTGTTCGTTGCGCCTGTAGGAATCGGCGTGGAAATTCGCGGCAAAGCGCGAGCCAACAATACCGATACGCACCTTGTCCGTCCTCTTCGCTTTAGTCATCGTGTTTGTCCTTTCCCACTGTAGTGGCGGTTTTTCTGCAGCCAAGCGAGACGTTGTCGCACGTGTCGCAGCATGTTGCGTTTGATGCTGGCAATGATTTTCTGCCCCTTTGTTGCAGAGGCGCAGGAAGGTCTTCCCAGCGCGCCCTTCGGTGCGAAGTAGCTAACTCCGAAGGTGGTGAGGTCGGGCTGCTGGAAGCCGCGCACACGGGGCCGCATATCCGGGCGGTCTGTCCGCACGAGTTCAGGATGGAGCGCCAGGAAGAGCGAGGTCTCAAACTCGCTGGAGTGCAGGTCAAGGATACCGCGGCTGTGTGATTCAAGGAGTTCTTCGTCAGCAAACCGCCAGAAGTCCACGAGGAGGATTTTCAACCGGCGGTCGCGGCGGTTGATATCGCGTACCACGGGGGTCAGGGCAAAGTTGCCGCCGTGGCCATTGACGATAATCATCGTGTGAAAGCCCTGGCACTCAACTTCATCAGCGATGTCACGCACAATTTGCATCAGAGTTTCCGGCCGCAGGGAAACGGTGCCCCTGAAGCCGGAGTGCTCAAGGCTGGTGCCAAAATTGAGGGTGGGCAACAGCGCTGCACCCAGTTCAAGGGCGAGGAAGCGGCCGAAGTAATCGGCCTCAATGTCGTCGGCTGCGAGGGGCAGGTGCGTGGAGTGTTGTTCAAAGGCACCTATCGGAAACACGACGACCTTGGGATTAGCCTGTGCCCATTCCCGCGAGGTTTTGGTCCCATCCAGCGTGCTCTTGCCCATGCCATTGCTCGGATTTGTACCATCTGGCGAGGTCGGCCAGCCAAGTCTGAAGCCGCAGCACTCGTCACTTACCCCACCATCATGGCTAGGAGCGCCTTCTTGGAGTAGAATGCGTTGCGCGCCTCCTCCGCGACGAGAGAGCGCGGGCCATCCAGGACGGCGTCCGTGGCGCAGATGTTGCGGTGTGCCGGTCCGGAATGACTGTAGAGGACGTCCGGCTTGGCTGCGTTCAGGACATCCTCAGTGACTGTCCACTTGGAGACATCCACCTCCTTTTCCTCCGGCGACTGCTCACCTGCAAGCATGCTGCGGATCAACGTGCTCGCCTGAATGAAGTCTGCGCCGCGCACCGCTTTCATGAGATCAGTGCAGATATCAAGCCGCGTCCCTGCTCTCCTGGCCCGTGCCTCCCCCTCCGCCAGGATGTCCTTGTTTATGGTGCGCGCGTATGATTCTGGAACGGCGAGCGTTAGGTTGATGCCCATGACGGGGCAGACGCGGATGAGCGAGTGCAGGATGCCACGCGCCATGCCGGTGTACACCAAGTTAAGCCCCTCGAGGCGGCCCTTTGCTTGCTTGATGCACATGAGTTCGCCGATGACGTGGGTGCAGTGGTCCACTGGTGTGCAGGCATTGAGCACCGGATGTGTGACGTTTTCGGCGACGATGTCCATATCCTGCTGTGACCACAGGCGGCCGGCAAAGACATCCATGAACTGGTCCAGTGCCACGGCCGTGTCCTTGATGGACTCGCCGCGGCCCATCTGGGTGTCTTTGGCTGCCAGGTAGGTAGTAGCGCCGCCAAGTTGTGCCATGGCCGCTTCAAATCCCAGGCGCGTCCGCGTGGACTCATAGACGAAGAGGAGCACCTGCAACCGCCCACGCAGGAGGTCTGCAAAGCGCCGGTCATCGGGGTGGTCGCGGAACCACTCGCCAAGCGCGATGACCTCGTCAAGGTCCTCGCGGGTCAATAGACCGATGTGCGGCAGTTTGCGGCCGCGCAGACGATCGCTGATTTGTGGTGCCTTCGTACGCTTTGCCATTTCCTTTCTCCTAGTAGTGGTGGGTGTGCACTCCTTCCTTTTGCCGTGCTGGCAGCAGAGGCTCGGCGCATTATACCTTAGCACTCGCCTCGGCTGCCACGATTTCAATGTTTTTGTTGGGGCACAGTTGGGCGCACATACCGCAGGCGTGGCACTTGTCCTTATCTATGTGGTATTGATTGCCCGCCAGTGCAATCGCGAAAGAGGAGCAGATGCGCTGGCACAGCCCACAGGTAACCGAGCAGCCGCACCGCAGGCAACGGGCGGCTTCCGCGATGGCCTCGGCCTCGGTGAGCGCGCGCCGATAGGGCCTGAAGTCGCGAGCACGTGCCTCTGCCGGGCGCAGTACCAGTGGGACCCGGCTACGCCGTGCTACCGTGCGGTTACGCAACAGGGCCAGTTCCTTGTCGGCAGGCGTCAACTGCGGATCTGGTTGCAGGAAGGCGGCATCACCGGCAAGGAAATGATCCACTGCCAGGGCCGCTGCGTAGCCCCCCGCCACCGCCCCAATCACGTTGTCCGGCCCAGTCACCGCATCGCCTGCTGCAAAGACCCCTGGAACGGAGGTCACCGCACCTTCAACAGCAATGCGGCCGCCTGCCACTTTTACCCCAAGTTCATCAGCCTCCTGTGCCAGTGTTTGCGAGACAGCGCTGATGACTGTATTGACTTCCAGAGTGAACTCGGTGCCCTCCACTTCCTCCGGGCGGCGACGGCCTGAAACATCCTCGGCACCGAGGACGTGGTTCACCATGCGCAGTGCTTTCACTTTGCCACCGGAGCGCACCACACGCTTGGGCGAGACCAGGTACATGATTTTCACGCCTTCTGCCTCGGCCTCGTCTACTTCTTCAGGAGCAGCAGGCATTTCGGCGCGGGTTCGCCGATACAGGAGATAAACTTCCTTTGCCCCCAGGCGGAGCGCTGCGCGTGCGCTGTCAATCGCCGTGAAGCCGCCGCCAATGACCGCAACGCGCTTGCCCAGTACCACCTTTTTGCCAGTGTTCACCTGCCGCAGGAACTCCAGGGCCGTCATACATCCAGCGCCCTTCTCCCCAGGGATGCCCAGTGGCAGGCCGGCAGCGGTGCCGACCGCAAGCACGATGGCCTTGTAGCCATCCTTTCGCAGGTTTTCCAGCGAGAAATCTCTGCCAAGAGCGCGGCCAGTCTTGAAGGTCACTCCCAGCCGGCCAATCATCCGCAGCTCGGCGTCTAGTACACCCTCCGGCAGGCGGAAGCGCGGAATGGCATAGCGCAACATTCCCCCCGGCTTCTCTTCCGCCTCAAACACAGTTACCTGGTAGCCGGCGCGGGCGAGATGGTAGGCACTGCTCAGGCCGGCCGGGCCCGCGCCAACGACGGCAACTTTTTCTTCGCGTGCTGGTCCCCGCAGGATTTCCGGCTCCCACCCCTTCTTTGCGCCTAATTCCAGTACGAACCGCTTGATGTCCCGGATGCGAACGGGTTCATCAAGGCGGGCGCGTGTGCATTCCTCCTCGCAAGGATGGTTGCACACCCACGCGCAGATGGATTGTAGTGGATTGCGACTGGTGATCATTCGGTAGGATTCGGCGAACCTGCCCTCGGCGACGAGCGTGACATAGTCTTGGGCAGGCACGTGGAAGGGACAGGCTACCTGGCACGGACCGCGCAGCAATTCGTCTTTCTTCCGGGCATAGCCCTTGATGATAGTCAACTTCGTGGCGGGCGTGATGTCTTCCACGAGGATGTCCCGCATGTCGCGAAACTGCTTGTAGCCCATCTTTGCCATGTATGACTGAAGTTCTTCCATGAGCGGCGGCAACATCTCAAAGCCTTTGATGAGAATGCCGGTACAGATGCCGATGAGATCGGCGCCGCACATCGCCGCCATGACCACATCATGCAGCGTCACGATGCCGCCCGTGCCAGTGACGCAGACATTGGCCCCGGCAGCCTTACGGATTTCGTAAATGTCGCGGAAAGCGAGGGGCCGAATCCACGGCCCGCTCAGGCAACTCATGCTCGGTTCCTTCTGCAGGCGATACATGCCGCCGCGGGGGTTGTATATGTCCACAGGTGGCACGCCAAGGCGGTTGGCCGCCCCACCCACCGCTGCCGCGCCCGCCGCGAAGGCTGCCTTCGCGACCTGCCCGATGCGCCCGCCCTCAGGTGTCAACTTGACAAAGACCGGAATTCTGACCCCCTTTACGACCTCGCCCACGATAATGGCAATGGCCTCAGCGTTCTGGCCCAGGCTGGCACCGGTCTGGTGCTGGGTCTGATCCTTGCCACTAAGTTGCACGTTGAAACTCATGTTCGGGCAACACATATTTAATTCAATGATGTGCGCGCCCGCCTCCTCGAAACGCTTAGCCATGTCAACCCAGCCGGTGACGCCTGGCTTAGGGCCGGTGTAGGTGATGTTGGCCATGATGAGAAAATCCTTGACTGGCACACGCCGCCGCGCCTCCTCCACCAGGCGCAGGCCTTCGGCCATGGTCAGCCGCGTCTCGGCGCTGAAGGTGAGCAGCCCTTGGTCGTCAAACCATCCGTAGCGCGGCTCCAGGCTGACGTATGGCTCCGGATCAAAGGTGAGTTTGATGCTCGCGCCCGCCCAGCCGCACTCGGCCGCCTTCACCAGGTGTTCAACGGACTTGCTGGTGGGGCCGGAACTGACGTAGAAGGGATTCCGGAAGGTCAAGCCGCCCACCGAAATCGGCATGCGCATCTGTTCGGGATCAACTGTTTTCATCTTTTCCTCCTCAGGTCCGGGACAACGCGGTTCGCGGCGCACGGATGCCGTCAAGAAGCAGGTCCACCACGTGGCGCACGCGCCGCGCCATCGCCCGGCGGCCGCCGAGCGCGAATCCCAGTGCTTGGCTTAGCGTGTGCCGGTTAGAAAAATAGAAGAAACTCAACGCCATGCAACTGATGAGCAACTGTTTTTCGTCCAGGTCGCGCCGGAAGCGGCCTTCACGCCGTCCCCGCTCCAGGGCAAGGCGCAGCGCCTCAATAATGGGCGCCTTGCAGGCCGCGATGTCCGCCTTGCGCACCGTTCTGCCACCCCGCAGGTTCTCCCAGCACAACAAGCGTATGTGGTCTGGATGTGCCGCGAGGAACTTGTAGTAGGCGTGAATCAGTCGCGCAAGCAACTCCTCTGCCGGCAGCCGCGTATCAGCGAGGCGCACCTCTGCGGCGGAGAACTGCTCATAGACATGGCGCAACACCGCCCGGTAGAGGCCTTCCTTGCTGCCGTAGTAGTGATATAACATGCGCCGATTCAGCCGGGCAGCTGCCACGATCCGACTCACTGACGCGCCATCCGGCCCCAGGCGTGAAAAAATCCTGACGCCTGCAGTAAGCAAACGACGCCGACTCGCTTCCGGGTCACGGGTCATTCTCTGTTTCCGCCGAAACATGGATTCACGCCTGTGTCACTATTATAACCGATCGGTTACAAGATGCAATGCGAAGCTTTCTCTTCATTTGGGCATCCCAGCCAAACGACGTGGTTGCAAATGCGCTTTTGGCGCTGTATCCTAGGCACGATGGACAGGTGGGAGGGTGGTACGATGTGCGGAACGACTTTGGCGCAGACAATCAAGATGTTCCACGAACGAGTGGAGGAGTATCTGCGCAGTGGCGAGGCAGCGGTGAGTGAGGACTCGGGCGCCTGGCCCCGTGACGCGGCACTACGCCGCATGTTACAGCGGCTCGGCCTCCTGCGTGGCTCCGGCCCCACACAGACCAATCGGCGTCGCCTGGCTGCTCTGCTGGCGGTGCTGAAGCAGGCTGGGGAAGCGGACGACGCCCTGTTCCTCCGTCTGGGCCCTTATTGCGATCCGCATGCCGAGGCGGCCCCCTGCCGAGCCATTCCTGCCTGCCTGCGGTGCGACCTGCGCGAGGCCTGTGCCTACTATCGCAAGCGGCCGACCATTAAGGACCTGCCCGCCGCCCAGCGTCCGCGCGAACGCCTGCTGGCGGCAGGCGATGCAGCGCTCAGCGAGGCGGAACTTTTGGCGATCATCATCCGCGACGGGACGCAGCAAATGAGCGCCTTGGACCTGGCGCGCCAATTGTTCAAGGAGTATGGTGACTTGGCCGGACTGTCGCGCGCCTCCCCACAGGAGTTGATACAGAATCCCAACCTGCAGGGCATCGGCCCGGCAAAGGCGGCCCAGATACGTGCGGCCATGGTGCTGGCGCAGCGCTACCAGGCACGTCCCATGCGACCCGGTAACCCCATCAAGGGGAGCCGACAGATATTTGAGTCTTATCGGGCACGCCTCGGTAACCTGGAGGAGGAGGTCTTCCTGTCGCTCTTTCTTGACACCAAGAATCGCCTGATATTGGAGCGGGAGCTATTCCGCGGTGGCCAGAACAGCAGTCCAGTTGACCCCCGCGCCATCTTCAAGGAGGCTGTGCGGCACGCAGCCTCCGCGGTCATTTTTGTGCATAATCACCCCAGCGGCGAACCTACCCCAAGCCGAGAAGATGAGCGTTTGACCGAACGCCTCCGCGATGCCGGTGGTCTCTTGGGTGTGCGCGTGCTTGACCACATCGTTATCGGTGCGGAGCGCTACTACTCTTTTGCCGATGCGGGAAAGTTGTAGTTGGAGGCATGTTGTGCTTGGCGGCTGACCGCAACATCACCTTGCGAAGGGCCGCGCATTTGGCAGTTGGCGCCGTCGTTTTTCCGACGGTCATCGGGTGGTGCGCCCTTGTTTGCCGGGGTCGGCATCCAGTTCGCCTTCTTTTGGGATATCGCCATCGAGAGGAGGCACGCCGCGCAGTGGGTGTTTCCGGCCAAGCCTGTGCGAGTGTGCGAAAAGTAGCGAGGGCGGTGCAGAGGTACCTTTGCGGGCGGTCAACTACTATACCGCGATTGGCCGTTATGCCGTCCGGAACACTATTCCAGAGGCGGGTCTGGTCGGTGGTTCAAGGTATTCCTTGTGGTACAGCATGGACCTATGGTGAGGTGGCAGAGGCATTGGGCAACCGGCGGCTCGCGCGGGCGGTTGGGCAGGCCTTGGCGCGCAATCCCTTGCCCCTCTTCATCCCTTGTCACCGAGTGGTTGCTTCCCGCGGAAACCAGTCGGGCGGGTGGGGATTGGGAGGTTTTAGCGCCCGAGGGGGAAGCGGCCTGAAGGCCCGCCTCTTACGCCTGGAGGGTTGCGTCATTGTACCTGGGCGATCATCTTTGCGGTTCCGCAGGGGGCGGTGGCCATCAGGCGCGCGAAGATGCGGATTCTCTTGAAAGACCTGTTGACAAAGGGCGACCGTCTGCTAGAATACCTGCCAGAGGTTTGTGGCAGCGGGGTGCCGGGGCGCTGCCGCAGTCATTGGGAAACCGGTTCCTGGTAAAGGAGGCCAGTGGAATGGGAAGCAGCAAGGCCGTGGCGCTGTGCCTGATGTTTGCCGTGCTGTTGGCGGTTGGTTTAGGATGCCGGGCTTTAGGATTTCGGTCCGCCGAACCTAAACTCACCTATGAGGTAGCACGTGGACTGGAGGAGGACGGCAAGTACGCCGCAGCGATTGAGAAGTACAAAGCAAGCATCGCGGAGAATCCAGCGAGCAAACTCAACCCCTATGCCGCCTTCCGCATCGCCAAATGCTACGAGAAACTGGGCGAGAAGGACAAGGCGCTGGCACAGTATGATGAGGTGATGAAGACTTATCCGGGCAAGGAGCCTGCCGAGTGGGCGAAGGTGGACAAGGAATACCTGGAGAAACATCCCGATAAGGTCCTGCCCAGGCCCAAGGCGAAGCCGGTTGAGAAGAAAACGGAGCCGGCGAAGCCAAAGGAAGAACCGAAGAAGCCGGCAGAAGCCCCCAAGGCGCCCACGCCCGCTCCGGCCAAGTAGTTGTCCACTGCGGGCCAGGGCCTTCCTGGCACCGCCGACGAAGAGACCGCCCCTGCTGACTCTACAAGGCAGCAGGGGTGTTCTTTCGCGGCTAGCCCGTCAGGGTGGCCGACGCTCCGGCGAATGGGGTACTGCTGGGCACCATCGGCTGCAGTGGGCAGCGTTGGTGCGTTACCTCTTACTCACGATACTCACCCGACGTCGCGTGCCGTCAAGCCTGCGTCTGGCAGGTTCTTCCGTGGTTGACCTGCCGGGATTGCTGCCGTAACATATACCCGTGGGGCGGAAGGTCTGATGAAGGGGATTAGCGTGGGTTGGGCGTCGCATGATAGATGAGGCGCACTGGCGGGCACTGCGGAGCATGGAGGCTGCCGACGTCTGCCGGCGTGCGCTCTGTCGCTACTGCGATGCCGCTGGCGCGTACGAACTGTCGCTACTGAACCGGACCCTCGTGATTTCGCCGGCGGAGGCAATGGTGCGTTGGGGGTGTGGGGCTGCAACGGACGACAGGGCCCCTGGCTACAATGAAGCGCTGGTGGGAGTAACTTATCTCCTGGGGGCGAGTGAGTGTCCGCTGGAAGGGGAGTGGGTGGGGGCTGAGTCGTTGCCGGCAGGCCCGTTCTTTTTTCGCGGGCCGCATACGCTGCCAACGGACAAGATTGCCGCGACGTTCGGATGTCACGGACAGTTCGGCGTAGGGGCACTGGCGCATGCTGCTACAGCACTCGGCGGCACAGTGCTGGCGCGCACCGCGGGAAACGTAAGCGGCGAGATGGCCGTGCAGTTGCAGGTCCTGCCACGAATACCGGTACGCTGTCTCCTGTGGCGGGCAGATGACGAGTTCCCGGCGCGGGCCACCATGCTCTTTGACCGTTCTATTGGTCGCCATCTCCTGCCTGACGGCATTTATTGCCTGGCGCATGTCGTGGCCAAGGCACTCTGCCAGGCCGGCGGCGAGGCATTCGCAAAAGAGAGCGCCGCCATACCGGGCAGTATGCGGCGGCGGCCAAGCGGTGATGGCCGGGAGGCAGGCTGATGCCGCCCCGGATTGGTCTATTCGGAGGGAGTTTCAACCCGATTCACATCGGTCACCTAGTTGCCGCGGAGGGGGCACGGGAAGCGCTGCGCCTTGAGAAGGTGATTTTCATCGTTGCCGGAATACCCCCGCATAAATCCTCGAATCTGGCACCGGCCACTGACCGCCTGCACATGGTGGAACTGGCCATTGCTGACAATCCCTCATTTGCTGTATCAGATGTGGAGGTTTGTCGCCCCGGGCCTTCTTACACGGTGGACACAGTGCGGGCCTTCCGCCAGCAACTCGGCCCGGCGGCAGAACTCTACTTCATCATCGGCGGCGACAGTGTCGCGGAACTGCCGACTTGGCGCAGCGTTCGGGAAGTGGCGGAATTGTGCCGCATCATCCCAGTGACCCGCCCAGGATACAATTACCCTGACCCCAAACCCCTGGAGGCGGCCCTGGGGGCCGATAAAGCTGCGGCGCTGTACCGTGATGCCGTGCACATTCCCCTCCTGGATGTCTCCGCCAGCGACATACGCTGGCGCCTGCGCGAAGGGCGGAGCGTTCGCTACTTGGTGCCAGAGGCGGTGCGAAACTATCTGCTGGCACGGAACCTCTATCGCAATACATAGGTGCTGACTTTGATTTTCGGGGGCAGCGCTGTTATATTGGTAATAGGCAAATGATAAACGGGGATTTCCAGTGGGGGAGCGAGAGACAAAGATGTCGGTGACGGCCGGAAATCACGCCGTGGAGGTGAGCGAATCATCACAGGTTGAGAAGCCCATTGAGAAACTCTTCCAGGCCATGGTCAAGTACGGGGCTTCTGACCTACACCTCAAGGTGGGCGCGGTGCCCATCCTGCGCATTAAAGGCAGCTTGCAACAGGTGCGCGGGATGGAACCTCTGACTGACCGGCAGTTGCAGAAACTGGTTTATGATATCCTCTCTCCGGCGCAGGTGGACGCCTTTGAGGGGCAGGGCAGCTTGGACTTGGCACACGAATTTGGTACGGAGCGGCGTCGTGTGCGCTTGGCGGTATTCAAGCAGCGTGGCCACATCAGTCTGGCGGCGCGTCTGGTACAGGATCACATCCCAACCTTTGAAGAACTGCATCTTCCCCCGAAACTGCGCGACATTGCTTCCCTTCATCGTGGTCTGGTGCTGGTGTGTGGTTCCACTGGCTGCGGCAAGTCCACCACACTCGCCGCGATGATCGGCCACATTAACAGCACGCGGCGCTGCCATATACTCACCATTGAGGACCCCATTGAGTTTTCGTTCAAGGACGATAAGTCCTTTATCAACCAGCGCGAGATCGGGATTGACGTGCCATCTTGGCGAGAGGCGCTGAAGCGTGCGCTGCGGGCCGATCCCGATGTGATGATGGTGGGCGAGATGCGCGATCCAGACACGTTTGAGGCGGCGCTGGCGGCCTCGGAGACTGGTCACTTGGTTCTCGGGACGGTGCACAGCACCAATGCTGCCCAGACGGTTGACCGCATTTTGGACATGTTCCCACGCGAACGTCACCGGCTCCTGCGACAGGAACTGGCAGCGCACTTGCGTGCCATCATCTGTCAGATGTTGCTGCCCTCCCACCGCGAAGGTGTGGATCGCGTTCCGGCAGTGGAAATCATGCTGAGCAACCCGACAATCCGTAACCTCATCATCAAGGAAGAGGAGCGCAAGATAAGTGATGTGGTCGCCGGCTCGCGCGCCGAAGGCATGCAGGACATGACCCAGGCACTGGCTGACTTAGTACAGAGGGATTGGGTATTGCGCAAGGTGGCGCTGGAGTTTGCCCCCAACCGCGAGCGCCTGCTCATGACGTTGCGTGGCATCGCCACGGAAACGGGTGGCATCATCGGCTGAGATGCCTGGAGGAATGACGTGGTTCAGTATTTCAGCGGCAGCGTGGGCGAGCATGGTCCCAGCGGTGATCAGCTATCCAGGATCTCCAGGAGTGGGTGATTCGGCGCGTCACTACATCGAAACGGCTCTACTTGTTCTTGTAATGGCGACGCTGCTGGTAGCGTCTCCGGCACTGGCAGCGGCAACCGCCGGGCATTCTACCGCGACGAAAGCCGAAGGTGCTCCCGCCGCAGTTGGTGAGGGGGCAAGTCGCTATATCCCCACCGGGTGGCTCGTTTTTCTGGTCATCGCCATCTTTTATTGGTTGGTGACCATGGAGTTCGTCAACCGCGACGTGACCCACCTGCGGTACCATCCGGCGATGTGGAACAGCATCTTTTTTGCTGCTGGTTTTATCGGCTTCCTTCTCGCCTTTTTGGTGCATATCAGCCTTTCCATCCTGGCCTTTCTAATGATTGTCGGGGCCACGATAGCTTTCCGCCAGTTCCGTAATGCCGCCGTTCCGGAGTCAGATCGTATACTTACGCCCGACCACCTCCGGCATGTCTTCCGTAAGACGCTGCGGCGCCTTGGTATCAAGGTGCCGGAGCCGCAAATTCAGACTGGGCACATGACGACAGTGATACGCCTGAAGCGCAAGGACGGCACAGAATTGGAGGCGCTGGGGGCGGAGGCGCGCGTGACGCAGGACCAGTCCGAGGCGGTCATTGCAGTCAAGGAGGTCATTGAGAGTGCGGTCCGGGCGCGAGCGACGGACATCCACCTTGAGCCCAAGGAGAAGGAGCTCAACATCCGTTTCCGGGTGGACGGCATTCTGCACGCTCTGCCGAGTTATCCCATCCAACTGGCGGCACCGATGATCTCCGTCCTCAAAGTTCTGGGCGACATGGACATCGCCGAGAAGCGACAGGCCCAAGACGGGACCTTCACCGGCGAACTCGAAGGGCGGACGCTTGATTTCCGTGTCGCCACTGCCAGCAGTCTCCACGGCGAGACGATGTCTATCCGGATTCTTGACCGCGACCGCGACCTCATCAACCTTGACCGGCTGGGCATGGACAAGGCGACGCGCGCGCGATTCTCCCGCATCATTTCCGCTCCTCACGGCATGCTCATCGTCGCCGGGCCGACTGGCGCCGGCAAGACCACGACCCTTTACGCGGCACTCCAGGAACTGGACGCCTACCAGAAGAACATCATGACGATTGAGAACCCCATTGAGTATCGCCTGGACAACATTACCCAACAGGCGATCAACCCCAAGGCCGGTATCACGTTTGCCAGTGCCCTGCGCGCCATGTTGCGTCAGGACCCCGACATCATCATGGTTGGCGAAATCCGCGATGCAGAGACGGCGCGCACCGCGCTTCAGGCGGCCATGACCGGCCATTTTGTCTTTACCACCATTCATGCCAACGACTCAGTGACGGCGCTTTTCCGCCTGATGGACCTCGGAGTGGAACCGTATCTGGTGGCTTCGTCCCTTTCGGCCATTCTGGCGCAGCGCCTCGTGCGGCTCCTATGCAACAACTGCAAACAGCCCTATCCCCCCAAGGCGGAACTTCTCAAGCGCGTAGGCATCAAGCCGGAGCAGTGTCGGGCATTCTATAAGGCCGTCGGTTGTGAACAGTGTCAGGGCATCGGCTACTACGGCCGAACCGGCATCTTTGAACTCCTAGTGCTTAACGACACCATCCGTGACCTGATCCGCAGCAACCCCAGTATCCAACTGATCAAGGCTGAGGCGCGCAAGGCTGGTCTGGTGACACTACAGGAAGACGGCCTGCGCAAGGTTTGCCAGGGACTGACCTCGTTGAAGGAATTGATTAGAGTGACAAAATAGCGCCGTGACCAAACAATGCGCGGTGGCACAGCACTTTAAAGGGAGGGCTGGACTATTCACCTGTTCGTGACCGTCGTCATGCTGATTGCTGTCCTGTATTTCGTTCAGCGCGGCGTTCGGCATGGCATTTACAGTTCGGTGACCTACTTCTGCGCCCTCGCCCTCGCGGCGGCCATCGGGCTGAACTACTACGAGGGCTTCGCGAGATATATGGTCGCCAACTGGTCGTTCACGGAGGAAAATGCGCGGGCGATGGCGCTCCTCCTTCTCTTCGGTGGCTTTGGCATTCTCTTCATCTTTCCCGTCCTGCGCTATTTCTCCGCCACCGCCCCGATGCAAAAAATCCTGGATAGGATCCTCGGTGGTGTATTCGGTCTTCTTCTGGGGGTCACCATCCTGGGCATGTTCTTCATGGTCTGGTTCAATTCGGAGTTGTCCGGTCATCCCTCTCTGGCATTTGACAGCGAGCGCATCTGGCCGAGGCGGCCGGACAGCCTGTTGGCCGAAGGCTTCGCCATCCTCTCACGGCACGGCGGCGGCGCGGAGTTCCAGCCAGGCAGCATCATCAAAGCACGCGCCGGCTTCCAGATGCCAACCCTGGTGACAGGTTTCTGGATAAACTCCATTCCGCCGGGTCTTCGTGTCTTTATCCGGACGACGCGCACTGATGCGCCCCTGTTCTTCCGCAACGAACTCTCCGAGATGCTGCGCTTCCGCGACGAGGAACTGAAGAAGCGCCGCGGCGCCTCGGGCGGCTTCATGGGGCGCACTGGCAGTGATGGCCTGCGTATTCCCCTACAGGACGATCGCGGCGTTGATATCCACAATATGCTGGTCGCAGTTGAAATCACCGTGCCACGGAAACTGGCTGAGGGTCTTGCCGGCGGGGCCTCGCCGTACGAGAAGGATGGCGAGGTCATGGTATTCACGCAGAAGGTGGGCGACGAGTTGCGGCTGGTCAAGATTTATGAACTGCGCCGCGAACGGGGCGTGGATTTCTTCCCGTTCATTGCATTGTTCTACCCGAAGAACGCAACGGCGGAGGAGATTGAGAAAATGCTGCCAGTGCGCGAGGTCTGCAAGGTTGACGAGGATGCAGTGCGGGCGCGGCTTCATGATGCAGGGGTGGCGGAGGACGAGATAGACGGGCTGATCCAGCGCTTCAAGCGTGCGGGAAAAATTGTCTTTCGCGCCCGCGCCGGCTGGCAGGCAATGCAGGCGACCCGCAAGCCGGACCAGCCTATGATGTACCCCATTGTCCGCGATTAAGCTGGCTCCGCGGGCGGAGGCCTTACTAACCGACGCGGCCTTCAGACATGGTCAGAGAAATCGGCGCCTTCGTTCATGCCGTGCATGCCAGACGACTTGGTTCCATCTCGCAAACGCGCTACGAAATTGTCGGGCCGTATCAGGTTTGTACAGCGAGCGGAGTGATAGAAGCCGTGCCAGTCGGCAGCGTGCTCCTCGCGCCCCGCTTCATCGGAGTCTGCCAGGCGGACGTCCGCTATATTGCGGGACTGCGCCCGCCGGAAATCCTGCGCGAACGCCTCCCCATGGCCCCGTTCCACGAGGGCGTCGCCGAGGTGCTGGAAACAGGGCCGGGTGTAAATAGTTTGACGCCGGGGCAGCGCGTCGTGGTTGTTCCCAATATTCCCTGCTACGTTCACGATCCCTTGCGTTATCCCTCCAAAGATAGCGCCTGCCTGGCCTGTCGACCTGGCGGGGCAGGCGAGAATTACTGCATAGACGTTGTCTTCTTGGCCAGTAACGCCCACGGCTTGGCTCAGTCCTGTTTTCTTCATCCGGCGGAGGCCCTGCTGCCTGTGCCAGAGGAAGTTCCCGATGAGATTGCGGCGCTGGCGGAGCCGCTCTCGGTGGCGTGGGCTGCAATAGAAGCCTCTTCTCTTACCACCGACGCCAAGGTGCTTGTCTTAGGCGCCGGGGTTATGGGCTTCCTCACCACCTTCCTTCTGGCTCACGCCTGCGGGCTCCCCAGGGAATGTCTGGTGGTCAGCGACTTGGATGCCGCGCGGCTAGAGAGGGTGCAGGACTGGGCGTCCACTTGCCTCGCTACCGGCAAGGCGCCGCCGCATGCCGGCTCCTTTAGCCGCGTCTTTGAGTGCGTTGGTGGCCGGGCCTCGGCCACCACCATCCAGCAGGCGATTGACTGGCTCATGCCCGGCGGAGTCTGCGTTCTCATCGGGGTCTCCGAAGAGTCCGTGCCGGTACGCACGCGTCGTGTATTGGACAAGGGACTTTCGTTGCGTGGCACCACGCGCAGTGCCCGCACGCATTTTGCGGCGATCATGCCGTTCCTGGCCGACCGCCGCTTCCAGGAATATCTGCGGCGGGTGTTTAGTGGACGGGTCTTCCCCGGGCATTCGTGTGAGGCCATCGTGGCCGCCGCTCGCGCCGCCGCTGACCCGCAACAATATGGCAAGGTGTTCCTTGACTGGCGTGCCCGGTCAGCATGTGGAATCCCGCGGCAACCAAGCGTTCACCCACCATAAATTGGACGGCCAATGGAGATGCAGCCGACCATCAAGGCCGCAAGGCTGTATGGTCCCGGCGACCTTCGCATTGAAAAAGTGCCACGGCCGCGGTGCGGTGTCGGCGATATCCGCCTGCGCATCATTGCCAACGCCGTGTGCGGCACCGATGTGAAGGCGTTTTTCAGCGGTCATTCACTCATTCGCTCATACCCGATAGTAACCGGCCACGAACTCGTCGGCGAGGTCATGGAGGTGGGAGCCGAGGCGCGTGATTTTGAGGTGCAGGTCCAACCGGGCACTGCCGAGCGCCGCCAATTCTGCGAAGGTATGCGTGTGGTAGTGGCCCCGGTGGTGGCCTGTGAGCGATGCGCCAACTGTCAGGCCGGTCGGTTTGAAGCCTGCACCAATCGTGAGGACGTCGGCTTTCGCTACGATGGTGGCAATGCTCAGGAGATGCTGGTCCCGGCCGAGTTGCTGCGCAAGAAGGTCCCTGCGGTTTTTGCTGTGCCTGAAGGTGTGCCTTCCTGGGCGGCAGCCGTGTGTGAGCCTGTGGCCTGTGTCATTCACGCGCAGGCCAAGCTGCACCGCTTTGGGGTCTGGAACCGCCGCGAGGAGGCCTATCAGGATATCCGCGGTATCCGGCCCGGTGACCTTGTCGTGGTGATTGGCGGAGGTCCGTTGGGCGATATCCACGCCGAGCTTGCGCGCGCAGGCGGCGCACGCGTCCTTCTGGCGCAGCGGTCGCAGGAGAAATTGGAGTTGGCACGGGCGCTCGGCATCGCCCATGACTACGTCCTCAACACCGAGCCGGGTGTCCTGGAAGAGTATGTCCGCCAGTTGACCGGCGGCGACGGGGCCGACATTGTCATCACGGCCTGCTCCGACCCCGGCGCACAGGCGCAGGCGCTGCGCATTGCCAGAAAAGGCGGCTGTATCAGCCTTTTCGGTAGCATTCCCCGGGCTGGCGGGGGCGAGCCGGCGGTGGCGCTGGAGACAAACCGCATCCACAACAACGGTCCTGCACTCTATGGCACAAGTGGCGCTTCGCCTTTCCATCTGCCGATTGCACTGCGGCTCATCGCCGAGGGAAAAATCCATCCGGAGAATTACGTCAGTCACGTGTTCGGACTGGAACGCCTGGAAACTGTCCTCCGGCTGCGCGGTATGGGGGGGCGGGCCATGTTTGAGGAGTTGCTGCGTCAGCGTGGTGCGGAGGAATTTGACTTTCTCCAGCAGAATGGCGCAGCCCTGCAGGCGGCAGGCGACCTCTATGAACACGTTCTTGCCTTCAAGGGCGGCATCTTGAAGGCCCTTTGTGCCCCGGCGCTGGAGGGCCGGAAAATCATATCCCTGACGCACTTCCCGCCGCACGAGCGGCGCGAGATACTCAGCCGCTTGGCCTGCCTGCTGTGACTCCCAACTGGCGTGCCTACCCCTACTCGCGCTGGGCGGAACGGGGCAACTTGAGCGTCTGGCCCGGCTTCAACGCAGAGGGATCGGAGAGACGGTTCAGTTCTGCCACCTTTCTGATCGTTTCCGGACGAACATCGTTCAATTGCAACTTGCAGATAGTCCAGAGGCTGTCCCCAGCGAGGACCGTGTAAACCACGTAGTCACTCGTTGTCGGCGGTTCGATTTTGCTGGTGGCCGTCCTTTCCGCCTCTGGAGACTTGGCGACTGGAGCCGGGGCCTTGGCCGGTGGGGCGACATAGGCGTGAACCGGAGTGGGCGGCGCTACAGGCGGTGCAGGGGTCGTGCCCTCTTCCGGGGTTGGGGCCTTGGCCGCCGTGCCGATCCGCGGACCGAGTTCCACCGCAGGTTCAGCCCTGGTGGCCGCCTCGCCCAGTGGTGTTCGTTGCGTGCCCTCGCGCAACGGGCCGGACTCAGCGTACTCCGGCCCAGGGCGTGGCGCTCTCCTCGGGCCGACGACCGCCATGATTACTACTATGCAGAGCATCAGCCCGGCCGCTGCTCCGGCGGCGGCAGCGAGCCGCCGGTAGAGAATCATGTGGCGCCGCATGAGGCGCACCTCCTGCTCGGCGCGGCGCCGCAATTCGGTGGCCTCCTGCTCAAACCGTGACCGCAGCGCCCTGAGGTCGTCCTCTCGCGCTGTCAGTTGTTCCTCTAGCATCGCCAGCCGCTGCTCGTTCTCGTGCAGTCGGTCTCGCAGGCTGCTTACCTCCTCGGTACCTGTTTCTGCTGGCTGCGCCTGCGGTGCGCTAGCGACAGCCGGGGGACTATCCTGTTGCCCTGAGACCTCGTCCCTAGTCGCAGGTGATACAAACTGTGCGACAGGCTCCACAGCGGGCGCACTTGCCCCGGCTTCCTTCGGAGCCGAGGCGACTTCTTCGGGAAGCGGAGTGGCAGGCGCATCGCTTTCTGTTTCTGCAATGCCATGTGTCGGTTCGCCAGCATGATGACCCCTGGCGACCGCGGCGCGCCTGGGCTCAGTTCTACCCTGCGTCCTTCTGAGCACAGTGCGCCTGGCTCTTGGACGGGGGGGTTCGGGAGGCGCTTGCTCCATTTCTGCCCCTAGCGACGAATCTGTTTCTATTTTCGTTGAAGGAGGTGTTAGTGCCGGGGGAGCTTCAGGCGCTGGGACCGGCGCCTGTGCCTGCAACTCAGGATTCTCCAGCGCGGCCAGCATTTTCAGACGCACCGCTTCAGGCTTTGTAGCGGCAATCGCGCGAATTCGCTCAGCCGAGTAGCCTCGCTGGAGATACTCGCGTACTATTTCTTCAGCGCTTCTCATTTTCGTCCCCCTACATCATCCTGTGTGCCCTTAAACCCGAACCACATCATGTTGTTGACATCCTGTCAACTTCGTGAGCATTTGTCAAGGAAAATGCCGACAGTATTTTTCCATTTTCCCCCTGCCGCCAGCGGGCGATTAGGGATTGTGGCGCGTGTGCATACGTTGCCACCGACATGCGCGGACAATGTTTTCCGAGGGCGGCACGTTGAAACCCGCCCCGGGGCGCATACCACACAGCTAAAAGCAGCCAGTTGCATTAGCGGGTTCAGCCTCTGACGGAAAAGGAGGGCTTCATGCGCCTGAGTCTGTATCTGGTCGTTCCCATACTCTGGCTTTTCGCGACGGCTCCTATGCTGGATGTCGGTGGGCCCGCTGTCTGCGAGGGAGGCGAGATTGAGAACTTGGGCGCACCGGTTCGGCGGCGCGGCCGCATCTACTTCGACGGTAGGACATGCGGCCGACGAGCCGGAAAATGCCGGCAGGCACGCTGCCTTTCTCATATACGATACTCATCCCCGGCAGATGCGTTGGCTGCGCTGGCCAACTGGCGCATGGATTGCTCGCTGAATCTTCCCCGACGCGCCAGGAACCGTTATTGCCTTCGGGCCGACGAGCAGCGTGGACGAAGATGATGATTGACGGGGGAGACGACGCCAACGTTGTCGGAGCCGCGCCGGCAGCCAAAGTCCCACGCACCGGCATCGCAGTAATCCGCTTGGTAGATGGTCGGGCCCTCTCTCAATGCGAAGCATTGGAGGCAAGCCATTCACTGGGCCGACGCAGTGGGATTTTCCAACCCGGCCGGCAGCACTTTGCCGTTGGGCCATATGGGTGCAGATGGTTCTTCACTGACCGGTGGCTGACGCGCATCGTGCGATTGTGGGTGCGTAGTTGCTCCTGATAGTTCAGTTTTGTTCTCGGAGCGCGAGGTTTTAGCCCACAACTGTGCGATAGTATGCTGCACAGCGGGCAAGCCCCTCTGCCAGCGTGACCGTCGGCCGCCAGCCGAGGACAGCACGGGCGCGGGTGGCGTCTAGGCAGATGTGCTCCACTTCGCCGGGGCGCTTGGCATCGTAGCGAGGCTCAATCTGTACGCTGAGCGCACGCCGCACGCCTTCGAAAATGTCCAAATCGCTGACTTCGCGCCCCCAGCCGAGGTTAAAGACCCCACGGCCTGCCTCCCCTGCTGCCAGGGCGGCGGCATTGGCTTCGGCGACGTCGCTGACGTAGAGGTAATCGCGCGTCTTGGTGCCATCGCCGAAAATTGTCGGGCGCTCGCCGCGCAACATCTGGAGACTGAAGATGGCAACGACGCCAGCCTCCCCCTTTGGGTTCTGGCGTGGCCCGTAGACGTTCGGGTAGCGCAGGATGGTGTAGTCCAGTTCGTGTAGTCGCCAGTAGAGTTCCACGTAGATTTCGCCGCAGCGCTTGGCCGCGCCATAGGGACAGAGCGGAGCGGGTGGGTATGATTCGTCCACCGGCAGGCGTGACGGCTCACCGTATACCGCGCCACCGGAGGAGATAAAGATGAACTTGTGGACGCCGTGGACACGGGAGAGCTCGAGGAGGTTGAGCGTGCCCAGGATGTTGGTGCGGGCATCGTGTGCCGGATCCAGGACTGACCGGCGCACATCCACATGGGCAGCATGGTGGTCAACCACCTCCGGCCGGAAGGAGGCAAATACGGTCGCCAGCGCGGCGTGATCACAGATATCCACCTGGAAGAATTGGGCACGCGGATTCAGGTTGCTGCGGTTGCCGGTGGCGAGGTTGTCCACCACCGCAACCTCGTGCTCATCAGCAAGAAAGCGGTCAGTTACGTGTGAGCCTATGAATCCGGCGCCACCACTGACGAGGATTCGCATGGCTCTGTTTGTCTCCTTTTGCGGCCCGCAGAGTCGCCTCGTCTTTTTTCTTGCTTCCTGCGGCGTCGCACGAGGTCCTCATCATATCCACGGGCGGCGTGCGCCGCAACTGCCTTTTTCTGCTGCCCGTGCCGTTGGTGCCACGCCATTGTGTTCTGCGGCGGGATTTTCCATTGGCCAAATGGCTCGTCGGGGGCGTTGTGGCGTAACTCTTGCAATTCCAGGTGGAGAGATTAAACTGGCCGCTACCGGGACGTTTTGGGGCGCGTGGAACTTATGCGGTGAGGAGACAATGGTGGGGATGACGGCGGCCTTCTGGCAGAGACAGTCCATCAACGCAGGGCACGTGGATTATTTGGCTCAAGGCTGGGCACGCCTCCATCTTGCCGTGGAGACTCCGGAGCGGGTTCCTAGTTGGGACGTCATCCTGCTGACGGCAGCAAGCCCGTTGCAGGCCGCGTTGTACGAGCGTCAGTTGCAGGCAGTGCGACGCCGAGGGCGCGTGCCGGCACCGACACGGGTTCTAGTTGTGCCCGATCCTTTGCCCGTTGCCGCTGGCATTGGCGCGGAGAGGCCCCGCAGCGGACGCATCGGCAGTGGCGGGGCTACGCTCCATGCGCTTCGCGTCCTTGCGCAGGAGGATGAACGTTTCCGCCTCTCGCGCCGCGCGGGTGCCGTTCGCACGGCCGCGCGCGTGCTCCTTATTCACGCTGGGGGCGACAGCCGCCGCCTGCCCTGGGTTAATCTCCTCGGTAAACCTTTTTTGCCACTGCCGCTCTTGGCCGATGCTGACCACGCGGTGCCCACGCTGTTTGAGCATCTCTTGGCCATTGTCGCACCATTAGCTGCGGCAATGCCGCAAGGCGGGCTGCTTACCTTGGCCGGCGACGTGCTGCCACTATTCGCTGCCGGCAATGTGCGGCTACCAGACGATGGCGGTTTGGTGGTAACGACGCCCGCACCACTTGACCTCGCCCAGCGCCACGGTGTCGTCGTTCCCGCACGGCCCACGGGGAGGACGAGTACGCGCGTGGTGCGCCTTTTGCAGAAGGCATCCGCCGAAGAACTGGTGGCAGCGGACGCGCTCGTTGCCGGCGGCGCTGCTCTGCTGGACACGGGCATTTATGCCTTCACCGGCAGTGCCTTCGCCCGGCTCCTGCAACTGGCAACCAGTGAACCGAATCCCGTGGACGAACTGCGTGCTTGCGGCGAGGAAATCAGCCTCTACGAGGAGATCGCCAGCGCTCTCGTCAGGCAGCAACACCCCTGGTTGAAGAGCCGCCCGCTCGGTGCACGCCTCATTGGAGCGCTGGGCGGCGAGCCACTTCATCAGCATTGTGTAGTGGACATGGCATTCCTCCATTTCGGCACTACCGCTGAGGTGCTGCGCCACCTTAGCCGTTTCTGGCATGGGCACCTAACCCGGCGCGTCCTGGCGGAATGTGGGCCAGCGGTCTCCGACTCGGCCATTGTGTGCGACTCGTGGCTGGACACCGCTGCCCAGGTGGGGAGCGAAAGCCTCGTCTATCTCTGCCGCCTCGGTCCGGACGTCAGGATAGGTAACCGATGTGTGGTCGTTGGCGCAGATACAGGCAACTGGTCGCTGTGTCTTCGTGACCACACTTGCCTGTGGCAGGTGCCGGTGTCCCACAGGGGCGGTATAGCCTGGGTCACCGCCTGCTGCGGCGTGGACGACAACCCTAAACTCTCGCATGCGGATGCCACTTTCGCCAATCAAGCCTTCATGCAGTGGGTGTCCGACCACGGCATTACGGCGGAGGACCTCTGGTCATCTGGTGAGGAACGTATCCTGTGGACGGCGCGGCTATTTCCGGCGTACCCTGCGCGTGAACGAACCGGGTTAGCGGTGGCTGAGTGGCTAATCGGTGACGTGCGGACTGAGCGCGACCGTGGCGAACTCCGCCGGACGTGGCGTAGAGCACATCGGCTCAGTTTTGCCGACCTGCACCGTATGGCGCACGCCGCGGGCTTTCAGGAGCGCACTGGAGGATTGGTGGAGGAACTGGCGCTGGCGGCGGTTCGGCGCACGGTGGCGGGTGGTTTGGAACGCAATATCGCCGCGCTGGCGGGGCGGTTAGTTTCGGAGCGAGCCCGGCGCTCTGTTTCCGCCCTGCTGCGCATGTATAAACGGCAAAGCCTAGGGCACCACGCGCCCATCTTTCTCCCCGAGAGTCGACAGTGGCAAATGCATGCCGACCTGCTGACCGCTCTGGGGCGCCGACGCGCCGCCCAGCGCGCTGTGGCGTCCGCTTTCGGAGCTGTGCGGAGAGAAGTGGCCGATGCTCTCTCATCCCAGGAGCCGGGGACGGTGTGCGGTATTCCAGCCGGCAAATGGTGCAAGGTGGAGTTGCCGGCGCGCTTTGACATAGCCGGTGGTTGGAGCGATACGCCGCCCTACTGTCTTGAACGGCCAGCCGCGGTGCTCAATTTTGCCCTGACGCTCAATGGCCGGCTACCCATAGGCGCGTCGGTGGAGGCGCTGGCCGAAAATCGCTGGGAATTGTGTCTGGCTGACACAGGCATGCGGACTGTCATTTCGAAACCGGCGGAAATTTCTGCCCACGCCGACGTCAAAGATCCGTTCAATTTGCTGCGCATGGCGCTGCTTCTCGTGGGCTACGGGTCGGCCAGGGGCATTACCCAAGGGGTGCGAGTCAGGACCTGGTCGCGCGTGCCACGAGGTAGCGGGTTGGGTGCAAGCAGTATTCTTGGGGCGGCACTCGTCACCGCACTGCTGCGGCTGGCGGGACGGGCGCACGACCCGGCCACCGTGTGTGACTTCGTCCTCGTCCTTGAGCAGAGAATGACCACAGGCGGCGGCTGGCAGGACCAAGTCGGCGGCCTCTTTCCCGGTCTCAAATACACGAGCAGCGTGCCGGTGCGCCCGTTGCGCCTCACAGTGGAACCTGTGCCGTTGTTGCCGGAAGTGGTCCGGGAACTTGAGCAAAGGTTTGTCGTCGCCTACACGGGTCAGGAACGTTTGGCCAGAAACGTCCTTCAGATCGTCGTCGGGCGCTATTTGCAGCGGGACGCGCGCCTCTTGGGGGCGATTGCGCGCCTTGTGGAACTCGCAGAAGAGGGGCGTGCTGCGCTCGCTCGTGGCGAACTGGACCGAGTCGGGGCGGTGCTCGCCGAGACTTGGCATGTGCATCAGCAGTTGGACCCACATTGCAGCAATCCGAGGGTAGACGCTTTATTTGCGGCAGTGCGTGACTTCTCCTGTGGCGGTAAACTCGCGGGGGCGGGGGGGGGCGGGTTTATCGGTATCTTGGCAAAGGATCAAGCGGCGGCTGCGCGCATCCGCGCCTGTCTGGTCAGAACTGCCTCCGACGTGAGGCTATACGACTGGAGGCTGTGGCCGGTAGATGAGCGCTGAGCCGCAAACGGCAGCTCACAGCATCACCGCCGCCGGTCGTGCCGCTGCTGCCAAACTTGGTAGCGCCGGCATGATAAGCACACGGAATAAGGAAAGGAAGTAAGAAGCGGTCCACTAAGCAGAGAAGTGTACCTCTGGGAGGAGGAAAGAAAAGAGTATTACCCAGGGGCCTGGTTATTCCTGCCTGCGGCGACGGCTCGCCAACCTCCACAGGCCGAGGCTGCTGCCGACAAGAAGAACCGTAGCCGGCTCTGGGATTGTTCCGCCGTCACGGGTGTTGAAACTGAAGTTATCAAAGAAGCAAGAGTTCTCGTTTATGCCCAAAGCCCAGAACTTGGCATGGGCCACATTCCACCCCGCTACCGACGCCGACAGGGTGTAGCCGCCGTATAAATCCCACGGCAGGACATAGTCGTCAGAGGCTAGCAGGTTCCACGCCGAATCGTAAAGTTGAAGGTAAATGTGGTCCGCGTCATCGTCGTAATCACCCATGGTCACGGAGACGGAGTTCACAGGCACAGAGAATGTGGCCAAGTTGTAGTTTCCCGGAATCGTGTAATCAAGCGGTGCCACCGCATTGGGTGGAGTGAAGGGGTCGCCAGGCCATTGGTCTGCTATCCTGAGGACGGTGTGGCTATTGCTGAAGACCACGCCCAGCGAGGCATACTGGGTACTCAGAACTGTGCCCGGGGCCAGTTCATCAAAATTGAGGGTTATGGCTTGTGCTTGTGCACTGCCCAGACCGATGGCCACCGATAAGAGTATGGAAGCAACACAAAATATCTCCCCTCTTGAGGCCTTCCCTGTTTTTTCCATGGTTTTCTTCCTTGGCGTTTTCTGTCTTCAGAGTTTCATTCGCGCATGCAACTCCACCTCAACGTCTTATTATGTAGCAAATTGCATTCCACCAACCCAGAATGACACAACCTAATTCGTAACCTTATTGTGCGGGCGTAATTACAACTATCGGCGTGCTGAGTTCTCTCTCGCTGTGAAGCAGGTGCGTTGACTTATGTAAACGCATTGGGCGACTGACAAGCGGTGCATTTGGTGTAAGGTGCTCTCGAGCAAGATGATGTGGCGATGTTTGCCCGACCGGACACTTTCCAGAGAAAACAACAGGGTTTCCCGTGATGCCCGGGGCCGCAGGCGAGGCTAGTTTACACCTGCGTCCTTGATGCGGGAGCACCGGGCGTGACGATTGGGCTCCAAATGTCTCTTTGATGATCAGTTGCCTGTAACAGTTGCGGACGATGCCCCTCCTGTGTTGGATGGGTGGCGCACTCTCTCTATACGACGGAGGCGTTCAGACACAGGTTGCCTCTATGGGTTCCAGATGTTCACTGGCTGTGAGGCTCTCATCCAGAAACCGCAGCCATCCTCGCACCAAGTGCGTGGGACGCGGTAGGGTGGCGCGCATTCCCATAGTGCCGCGATGGAGGGTTCGGTTGGCACCGGTTGCCGCGGCTCGTCGCCGCTCCTGCCGACGACGCCCACGAGGTTCCAGCCCGCTTGGAGCCTCACGCTCTTGTCGGCAGGACGTGTTCCTCGGAGGAGAAGTTCACAGTTTGCCGCTGCTTTCACCCAGTATCCCTTTTTGGGGTGAATTTCCTCGGGAACTACGTATTGCTGGCTTGCGGCGTCGTATTCCCAGACGGCGATGACTATTCCCGGCGGGAAGACCAAATCGCGCGCCGGGTCGCCCAACTCCAGCGGAATTGAAACCAGGTTCCACCCGGCCTGGAGCAGGCAACGGTGCTCATCGCCAGAGGCACAACCTGTCGCTATCAGCGAAAAGGCCTGGGTACCATATCGCAGCGTGCCCTTGTGCGAAACCGTTACGGTGTAACGTCCTGCCGTTGGCGTGGTGATAAGAACCTGCTCCACGTTGTCGCGGTTGTTGTCACCCGTCGTGGCAGCGGCGGCGGGAGTGGAGGGGTCAAGAACCCAGGGGTAGTATATGGTGCCATCTCTCTCCACGCGTAAATCCAAGTCGTTGACCAGTATTTGGGTCGGCGGGTCCACCGACGGAGGGGGAGGCGTGCCCGGCGGGTCGGTCCAGGCAATAGTCACCTTGAACGGCTCGGTCCCGGTCGCCACAAAGGTGGCCATGAAGGTGCCGCCCTGGGGGAGGACTTCCTCACGGATGATAGCCTGATTGGCGGCGTTGCTCGTGATGACCTGCGCGGCTCCTACGGCGTTCAGTAAACCCCAGCCGAAACGGTAGTCCGGACCGGGACTGGTGCCGGCCTCATTGGCCGTGTGGATGACCAGGGCCTTCATTGTGGCCGCCCGTGGGGTAGCACGGCGGACATTGAGATAATGTTGCAGGAGCAGCCCGAGGGTGCCGGTAGTGTTGGGTGTGGCCATGCTGGTGCCGCTGTAACTGGCGTAAGCGGTGTTGTTTGTGGCCACACAGGAATAAAGCGCTGTCCCGTTGGCGACAAGGTCGGGCTTGATGCGGCCGTCGTCGGTCGGCCCCCAACTGCTGAAGGAAGTCATAACGACATCACCTGGCGCGGTGTAACCACCGACGATGTCATTGACCGCGCCGATGGTGAGAATGTTCTTGGCCACGCCGGCGTCGCCAATGGTGTCATAGCCGGTGATGCCTCCGTCGGGATCGCGCGTGGCAGTGCTCAACACCCAACGGCCGTTCTCAAAGACCCAGTGCTCGGTGCCCGGCGCTGGACCGGTGTCGCTACGGTCATTACCGGCAGCTCGAACTATCAGGTAGTGTGGCGCGTTGAACGCGATGTTGTCCCAAAGTGCCGCTGTCTCGTCGTAAAAGCCGAAGGTGTAGTCTTCCGTAGGACTGATGGCGGGATCGCCAAACCACGCCCAGCGGTTATCACCGAAAAAGTTGTAATACCACCCGTGGATATAACTGTAGGAGTGGTTGGAAAAGCACAGGCCACTGGCAGCGGCTGCGGCCATCTCCGCGTCATCGTCATCCCAATCGTAGGCATCCAGTGTGGCCGCGAACGACATGCCCTTGGCCGCGGGTTTCACGCCTGATGCAATCATTGTCCCGGCCACATGTGTCGCGTGGCTGCTCAATGACATCGCCCCATCCCTTTGCGTTACCCGCCCGCTGAGTTCTTGGTGGGTGCAGCGGACGGCAGCCTCGTCCCAAATACCCAGACGAATGTCGGCACCCGTAAGGTTCAGGCCGGTGCTGCCACCGGGCCAGAGTTCGTCTGTGCCCACCGTGTCGGCAGCAAGGGCGTTGCAGGTGGTATAGTAGAGGGGTCGACCGCCGCGCAGAGCCATCAGCGCGAAGACACGACCGTCGGGCAGCATCTGCCGCAGCGGCCAGCCCTGGCGGAGCGCCAGTGCCCGTGCTTCCGTGCGTGCCGCCCGCGAGCGGACACGCAAGTTTGCCGCAAGTTCTTCCAGATTTGCCTGTGCCGTCTCTGGGATTTCCGCCGCCGAGGCCACGATGGAGGGAAGGAATAGCGCGACGCAAAATGCGAGCAGGAACATCACAAGCGGCCTTGCCTCTGTGTCACCGTTTCGGCGCGCGGCCCATAACCTTACCGGAGCACGGGACACAGAAAGCATCGGCCTCCTGCCCCAACTCATTTGTGCAACGGCCGACCGCCGAGAAAGATTGAACACACTGGCATCCTCCCTCCCCCATAGCCTTCGGTCCCCGTGGCACTGTGCCCCGCCCCATTGGCTGATTTCCGCCGTTCGGGCTGGGGACCGCTGGGAGTGACGAGCGCCGGTTACGCCTGGCCGCGCGCAGCTCAACCCTTGATGCGGTAGCCGGAGCGCACCTTCTCCGCAGCCCGCCGAATGCCCTGGATAATGTCGTCCACCTGCTGCGGCGTCAGGCGCGGGTGCATCGGTAGGTTGAACTCACGCTTGTAGAAGAATTTCTCAGCGTTGGGGCAATTGCCCTTGATGCCCAGTTTCTTCAACCCGGTGAAATGGTACGTGGGCTGGTAGTGCAGGATGCCCTGCACGCCTTCCTCCAGATACAGGACCCGCATGAAGTCGTCGCGGCTGGCGCCGAGTTCTTCCTCCTCAATGCACACGGTATAGAGGTGGAAGACGTGCTTATAGCCTTCAGGTTCATAGACGGGCGTCACGCCCTTGATGCCGCTGATGCCGGCGGTGATGGCGTGGCCGATTTCGCGGCGTTTTTCCGTAAGCATGTCAAGTTTTTTCACCTGGCAGATGCCGACCGCCGCCTGCACTTCGTTCATGCGGTAATTGTTGCCCCAGTGACCGTTGACGTCGTTGACGTCAAAGTGCGAGGGTATCCAGTAATCGTACCTGGTCTTCTTCTCCAGGACGTGCGGCCCGAATTTCCAGCGTTTCTGCCCGGCGCGCCACTGGTCAAGGTTCATGCAGCGCAGCGCTTCTATTTTCTCCGCCCACTTGTCGTGGTTGGTGGTGATCATCCCACCTTCGCCCAGGGTCGTCATGTTCTTTAGCGAGTGGAAACTGAACACACCTACGTCGCCGATGGAACCGGCCTTGCGACCCTTATATTCGGCGTTATGCGCGTGCGCGCAGTCCTCCAGGACGTACAACTTGTGTTTCTTGGCGAGGGCCATGATGGGGTCCATGTCGCACATCAGTCCGCCATAATGAACGACGTAGATAGCCTTGGTCCTGCGGGTGATCTTTTTCTCGATCTCCTTCGGGTCAATGTTGAAGGTGCGCGGGTCAATGTCGGCATAGACAGGCTTCGCACGCTCCTTAAGGATCACGAGGCTGGTGGCGATGAAGGTGTTCGGGGTGACGATAACCTCGTCGCCCGGTCCGATGTCAAAGAGTTGCGTGCACAGGTGCATGCCGGTCGTGCAATTACTCACGGCAAAGGCGTGCTTGACGCCGTGTTTTTCGGCGAAGGCCTTCTGGAAGGCGGTGACGTTCGGCCCCATCGTTAACTTGTCCTGATGCATGGCCTTGAGGGCTGCCTGCTCCTCCTCCTGGTCGTAGATGGAGCCGAAGAAGGAGTAGGGGACCTTCAGCTGCACGCCATCTCCAGTCTCGTACGATGAGGTGATACCGCCCTCGCTGTCGGCGCCGGTATAATTCTTCCGCTTCTCCACCATGGCCCAGCTCCTTTTTTCTCCTTCGGAACTCTTCGCGGATAATACCACCCCTTCCCATGCGCGATATTATGATATTTGGAATTGGCGCTGTCAACTTCGCGCGGTGGTGTTTGACTCACCGGCGCCGGCAGCGCTATACTTTATCTGGGGAGATTCCCAGTCAGTGTCACCGACGGGGGCGGCGGTATGCAGCGTTGTTTCTTCGCCTTATTGGGAGTAGTGGTGGCCGCGTGTGCCGTGCTCGCTGTTGCGGCGACCGAGGCAGCAGTCCCAGAGAAGGCCGCAGCCGGGGACGGGGCGCAGCCCGACACCAAGGCCGCGCTGTCGGCGCGACGGGCTACCCAGCCCCTGCCCAAGGTTGACACACTGGCGATTATCACAGTGCACAAACTGGTAGATGATGGCCTGGCCTAGTCCCTGCGGCGGCGGGTGAAGCTGGCGTGCGCAGCAGGGGCGCAGGTTATCGTCTTTGACGTGGACAGTCCGGGCGGATTTTTGGACCCCGCCTTTGACATAACTGCCTTCATCGGTGGCCCAGAACTCAAGGATGTAACTACCGTCGCCTATGTCTCAAAGAGGGCCATGTCCGCCGCTGCCTTCTTCTGCGTTGCCTGCCGACAGATTGTGATGCGCGAGGGCGCCACCCTTGGTGATTGCCAACCGATCATTCCTGTGCCCGACCGCGGCTATATTGAAGGCGGCGAGAAAATTCAGTCGCCACTGCGCGCGGCCTTCCGCGGCTTCGCCGAGGCCCATGGCTATCCGGTCGCACTTTGCGAGGCTATAGTCACCAAGGAACTCGGTGTTTACGAGGTGACGCGACCGGATGGCACTAAGGAATACATCGCCAAACCTGACTATGACAGCCTGAGCGAGGAGCAGAAGAAGTCGCTGGGGGAGAAGCGTCTTGTGGTGCGCCCAGGCGAGTTACTGACGATGACCGCGAAACAAGCGGCTGAGTATGGCTTCGCGCGCGCCATAGTAGCCGACCGCGACGAGGCCGTGCGCATGTATCTGAAAGAGGGCGGCAAGGTCCTGCCCGTCTTTGAACCGACATGGTCAGAGCAACTGGTGCGCTTCCTGAACCATCCCGGCGTAACTTCGCTTCTCCTGATGATCGGCCTGGTGGCGGGCTACTTTGCGCTGAAGATGCCGGGCGTTGGTGTGCCGGAGGCGGTCGCCGCACTCTGCTTTGCCATCATTTTCCTGAGCAAACATCTGGTGGGCCTCGCCGGCACGGAGGACATCCTTATATTCGGTGCTGGTGTAGTCCTGTTGGCAATTGAGATTTTTCTACTGCCCGGATTTGGTGTGACCGGGGTGCTGGGCATCCTCGGCGTGCTTATTGGTATGATTCTCATGATGCAGCGCTTCACCATCCCGCGCTTTGAATATCAGGTGGATATCCTCGCCGGCAACCTGCTTATTGTGCTGGCTACTTTGATTGGCTCGGTCGTGATCTTCTTCCTGTTGGCGCGGTTCATCCCTTCCACGCCGTGGCTTAATCGCCTGGTCCTGAAGACGCGGGAGGAGTCAGCGGCGGGCTACACGGTAGCGCGGGGGGACGCAGAGGCGCTGGTCGGCCAGGAGGGGGTCGCGCTCTCGCCGCTGCGCCCTGCCGGCCGTGCCGAGATTGCCGGCCGCGTCGTGGACGTAGTTGCAGAGGGTGAATTTCTTGAACCAGGCGTGCGTGTGAAGGTAGTGGCCGTTGAGGGTAATCGTGTCGCAGTGACAAGGGCCTAGGTGGCGTTGCAAGGCCCGGTATGTTCCGGAGAAGCGGGAGAGGCAGCACTTGAGGATTGTGGTCGTCGTCATCTTCATCGCCGGTCTGGCGCTTGTCTTGGCTGAGATGCTCCTGCCCGGCATCACCATCGGGTTCTTCGGGCTGGTAGCAATTGTGGGGGCGATTTACCTTGCCTTCGGGCCGCTGGGGGACCGCACGCTGGGGTGGACGTTGCTGGTGGCGGCCCTTGTCCTCGCCCCAGTGGTTCTGTTATTGTGGCCGCGGGTTGCCAGGCGGTTGGCACTGAAGACGACCGAGGCCAGTTATGCTGCTGCCGAGCCCGACCTTAAGGACTTGATCGGTCGGGAAGGCCTTAGCGTGACACCGCTGCGGCCTGCCGGCGTGGCGCGATTCGGTGAGCGGCGGGTTGACGTTGTGGCCGATGGCGAGGCTATTGATAAGGATACGCGCGTTCGTGTGGTGGCGGTGGAAGGCAATCGTGTTGTCGTTCGTGCCGTGCGTGGGTGAGAGTAACAGGCGGCCGCCAGAAAGAGGAGGTGTCATATGAAGGCGCTGGGAGTGATGCTGGCGTTAGAGGCTTGGCAGACCCTGGGCCTCGTGATCGTGGGCATTATCGGTTTCATCCTCCTGATTGTCCTGATGCAGTTCGGGTTCCTGTGGATTCAGGCAATGGTGTCCGGTGCACATGTCAGCCTGGTGAGTATCATCGCCATGCGCCTGCGGCGGATTAGTCCGCGCGTCATCGTTGAAGCACGGATCAACGCCGTCAAGGCGGGTTTGGACCTCAGCACCGATCAGTTGGAGACCCATTATCTGGCGGGCGGCAACGTCATCAATGTGGTGCGCGCGCTCATCGCCGCCAACAAGGCCGGCATCCCTTTGGACTTCAACCGCGCCTGTGCCATTGACTTGGCTGGGCGCGACGTTCTTGATGCCGTACGCGTCAGCGTCAATCCCAAGGTGATTGACTGCCCAGACCCAAGCAAGGGCCGGACGACACTGGACGCGGTGGCGATGGACGGCATTCAGTTGAAGGTCAAGGCGCGTGTCACGGTTCGCGCCAACATCGCCCGCCTTGTCGGCGGCGCCGGCGACGACACCATCATTGCCCGCGTCGGCGAGGGCATTGTCAGTTCCATCGGCTCATCGCGAAGTCACAAGGATGTCCTTGAGAACCCGGACAAAATCTCCAAGACAGTGCTCGCCAAAGGTCTGGATGCTGGCACGGCCTACGAAATCCTCTCCATTGACATTGCCGACGTGGACGTGGGTGACAATATTGGCGCCAAACTCCAGGCCGATCAGGCGGAGGCTGACAAGCGCGTCGCCCAGGCCAAGGCCGAGGAACGCCGTGCCATGGCGGTCGCGCGTGAACAGGAGATGTTGGCGCTGGTGCGCGAGAATCAGGCGAAGGTTGTGCTGGCTGAAGCCGAGGTGCCCAAGGCCATCGCCGAGGCCTTCCGCAGCGGGCGCCTGGGTATTATGGATTACTATCAGTTGCGCAACATCCAGGCCGATACCGAGATGCGCCGTTCAATCGCCGGTCAGCCGGAGGACCCGATAAAACGGAGCCTCTAGCTGGCTGTATCTGTGGGGTTTTCGGCGGACTGGCGGGAAGCCTCGCCAAAGGGTGGAGGAGCATGTGGACGACCTGATATTTTGGGTGGTGGTGATGGCGATCGCCGGTATTGCTGCCATCGCGCGTGCGATTCGCCGCCAGCCGGCGGGCGGGGCGAATGGAGAAGAGGGACGGGAGGCGCGGCCGGTCCAGCGTCCCCAACGCGCCCAATCCGCCACGGTTGACGAGATGCGTCGTTTCCTGGAAGAGATTCGCCGACAGACCGAGGAGGCACTGGGCCGCCAGACCGAGCCTGCACCTCCGATGCCGCCACGACCGGAGAGCGGGGTGCGCACTGTGCCTTCTCCAACTATGCGGAGACCAGCGACTAGGCCGCGCAAGCCAGCCCCATCCGGAGAGGAGCCCGTCGTCCTGAAGGAAGTGGCTGCTCCCCCGCCGAAGCCCCAATCCACTGCCGTTCTCGCGGCGAAGAGGCCGGCCTTGGATGTGCGTGCTCGTCTGGTGCAGCGCCTCCCGCAGGACGAACTGAAGCGGGCGATCGTCCTGCGCGAGATCGTCGGTCCGCCCCGTGCCCTGACGCACAGCCGTATCCGGCGCTGGTAGTCTCGCTTGGCGCTGTCTGTTGCTCCTACGCGCCGAACTTCCTCCCGACGTGGTTCGTATCGCCGGCCTTACCTCGCTACGAGGGGTGCTGTAGTTCGTACAGGCGGGCATGAGGAGGTTCCCCGACCGACTGATGTTCTTCCAGTGTCTCTGCATCCCTGGGGGAGGATGACGTGGGCCGAAGTACATGGAGGGTTACGGTGCTCGCCTGCAGAAGCGAAAACCACGTGGGCGATGGACTCCGTCTCCAGGCCGCGAAATCCATGTCGCCGAGCCCCGACCCGGTGGCCACAATCACACAGGCGCTGCGAATGTCATCAGGCAAGGTGGAGTAAGCCTTCGCGTCCAAGAGAATCAGTTTCGGCCCCGGTTGGGAGAGGAATCTCTTTAGAAAAAGCGCCTGCTCCTCGGGCTCGCTGGAATCGCAGAATTCCTGCACGCGCCGACCGGTAAAAGCGAGGATAATGGAGCGCACCTGCTTCTGCACCCCGACCGTTGCTATTCGGGTGTCTTTGGTGGCGGGGGCAATGACGTCCCGTGCCAGTTTTCGTGCCACATCTCCCGGTGCTTCTGGGAAGAGGCCAAGGCTCACGGCAAACATCCAGAGCGTTCCGAGAGCGGCGCAGGCGAGGACTCCACCCGCCTGTGCGCGCCGCGCGAATCGCAGCAGGAGCGCTCCACCCAGGACGAGGAGTAATGCCATGGTTGGTGCGGCCAAGGTCGCTTCTCCTCCGGCGCAGGCTAGGAGGCCAAACCTTGCGGCGAGGACAAGCGCGGTGGTGAGAAGCCAGAGCGCTGTCAGGCGCAATCCCCACAGGAGCCCACGTCCAGGCTCATCAGCCCCGAGGGCTCGCTCCAGGAGGACGCCTGTGAGGGTCGAGCAAACCGGCAGCGCCGGGAGGAGGTAGCGTCCGCGAATGATGTTGGCGCCCAGAAAGATTAGCAACATGACACCAAGCCAAGTCAGCAGGAAGCCCCACGGGGTGCGCCGTTCGCGAAACACGCCGCGCACACCGGCGTCGTCAGCCACTAGCACCGCCGCAACAGGGAGAGTCCATGGCAGGCATGCACGCAACAGGAGATACGGATATTTGACGACGTTGACCAGGAAATACCACTTGCTTCCCGTGACGCGTTCGGTTATTTGGTCGCCGACGAAGGCGTCAAGAAACTCGCTGCCGTGACGCAGGACGATGGCTGTGAACCAGGGTGCGGCCAAGAGCACCAGCGTGCCTATCCCCCACGGCGAAAAAACTGCCCGCCAGCGGGCCGCGCCAATGCTTCGCCAGAACAGGATAATAAAAACTGCGACGGGCAGGAGAATGAACCCCAGCCCAGCGAATCCTTTGATGAGGACTGCCCCGGCGGTCATGCCGTAAGCTAGCAGGATGTCACGTCGCCTGTGGTCGCCGATGAAGATCACACGTGCAAAAAAGCACATGGCGCCGGCGACAAAGAAGGCCAGCGGGGCGTCTGTTCGCGCCTGGTGCGCATTGGCATAGAAAGCCACCATGGAAAGGTGGGCAACCATCGCTAGGAAAGCCGCCGAGGGGCGATCATGGAACAAAGCCTTGGTCAGGCAATAAACAAATGGAAGCGTCCCCAAGGCGAGTAGGAGGGAGGGCAGCCGCAGGGGTGCTAGGCCGTGGCCCACGCCAAGCAGGCTCATGGGAAGGGCCACCAGCCAGTAGGTCAACAGAGGCTTCTGGAAACGCAGCCGACCGGACTCGTAACGCGGCGTAATCCAGTCGCCAGACTGGAGCATGTTGTAAGCGCCCTGGATGTAGAAGGTTTCGTCGCCGCGGAGGTTACGGGCCCACTGTATCTCAACGGCTTGGCAGATGAGAAAGAGGAGGACAAGTCCCAGGAACACCAGCGCTCGTTTGCGTGGCAGCAAGGTAATCCCCCATGGTGGCGCAATTGCCAGGTGCTTGACGGCTATGATTCAAACAAGGCCTCAACGAAGTCATCGGCGTCAAAAGGCTCCAGGTCTTCCACCTTCTCGCCCACGCCGATGAACTTGACCGGGATGTCCACTTGATCACGCATGCCGATGACAATGCCGCCCTTGGCGGTGCCATCCATCTTGGCGAGGATGATGCCAGTAACGTTGACGGCCTCGCGGAATAGGCGCGCCTGGCTGATGGCGTTCTGGCCGGTGGTGGCGTCAAGGACGAGAAGTACCTCATGCGGCGCTTCCGGAATCTTCTTCTGGATGACGCGCCTTATCTTCTCCAACTCGCGCATCAGGTGTTCTTTGGTGTGGAGTCGACCGGCTGTGTCCACGATGAGCACGTCCATCCGGCGGGCCATGGCCGCGTCCACGGCGTCAAAGGCCACCGCGGCCGGGTCGCCCCCCGGCTGGTGGCGCACCATGTCCACCTTGAGGCGCTCGGCCCAGACGCCTAGTTGATCAATGGCCGCGGCACGGAAGGTGTCGGCGGCGGCAAGAAGCACCTTCTTGCCCTCCGCTGTGAAGCGATACGTCAACTTGGCTATTGAGGTAGTCTTGCCGGTGCCATTGACGCCGGTAACAAGGATTACCGTGGGGCCGGCACTCGCGAGGTGCAGTTGCGTGTCCCAGCCCGACAAGCTGCGCTTGAGTTCTGCCTTCAGATAGGCCACGAGGCCAGCGGAGTCGTCAAACTTCTTGTCGCGGAAGGCCTCTCGGAGATGTTCGGCTATGCGCTCTGCGGCGCGCGGGCCCACATCAGCGGCAATCAGCGCCTCCACGACCTCCTCCAGGGCTGCATCATCAAGTTTCCGTCCCAGGGGCAGAATCGCCCGCAAGGTCCCTGTGAGTTTTTCGCGGGTCTTGCTTAAACCACTAGCTAGACGACGGAAGAATCCCTGACTCACCTTTGTGACGCCTCCGGCTAACGTGAGGTGTGGATTTCAGGAGATGAGGTGTGAGCCCACGGCGCGCGCCGCAATGTCTATCCCCGGCGCTCATGGCCATCAGCCGGTCTCCAAGTGCGCCTGCCACTTCTGCCCGCGCTCACGCAACGCTTCCAGTTTCTCGTCAAGCAGACGCACGCTGCCGATAGCGGTCTCGTTCTTGCCGTTTCCGTGATAATCTGAACCAGCGCTGATAAGGAGCGCATACTGCTGCGCCAGCGCTAGGTAGTGCACTATCTGTTCAGGAGTGTGTGCCGGCGAGTAGACCTCAAGGGCGTCCAGGCCGACCCGTGCCAGGCTGGGAATCACGTCGTCGCGCCGTGTCAGCCCCGGATGCGCCAGTACGGCAAGGCCGCCACATTCGTGTATCAGGCGGATCGCCTGTTCTGGTGTGGGACGATCCTTGGGCACGTGGGCGGGTGCGTGGTTGCCCAGATAACGGTCGAATGCCTCGCCAACTGAGCGGACAAACCCCCGGCGGCGCAAAGCCCGCGCCACGTGCACACGCCCCACCGCACCTCCCGCGGCCAGTTCCAGCACCTCTTCCACCGTCAGCGGACAGCCGAGTGCATCCAGGCGTGCGCAAATCGCCTCAACGCGCGAGCGCCGCCGCTCCTGATACCGCTGCAACTCTTCAGCAAGGGATGAACCCGTGGCCGGGAGAAAAAGGCCGACGATGTGAATCTCGTCGTTGCCTGCCTGTGCCGAAAGTTCAACGCCAGCCACTACCTCCAATTCCGACCCAGCGGCGGCGCAGGCTGGAAGCACGCCCGCCATGGTGTCATGGTCGGTGACGGCGATCGCCCTTAGCCCCGCAGCGCATGCGGCAGCCACCACCGCTGCCGGCGAACTGCAGCCGTCGGAGCAGGTTGTGTGCAGGTGCAGGTCGGCGCCACGGCGCGCCTCAGTCATCGGAATGCTCGCCCTGTGCCGTGGGTAGCGGCACGGTTGCGCCGCTGCGCCCATCGGCCTCCAACGAGGTCATCAGGGGGTCAAGAATACCGTTCACGAAAGCGCCCGACTCCTCGGTGCTGAAACGCTTGGCCAGCCCCACCGCTTCGTCAATTGCCACTTTCGGGGGAATGTCGGGACGATACATGAGTTCATATGCTGCGAGGCGCAAGATGTTGCGGTCTATCACCGCCATCCGGCCCAGCGACCAGTTGCGTGCCAGCGCCTGCAACCTCGCGTCAATTTCGGCAAGGTGCGCCCGGCAGCCAAGGACGAGCTCGCGAGCGAAGGCACTTTCTTCCTCTGTGCGGGCCCAAGACGCCAGGAAATGGGGCAACTCCGCCAGGAAGTCGTCGCCACGCAGGTCCCATTGGTAGAGCGCTTGCAGCGCCAGTCGCCGAGCCGCTGTCCGCTTGCGCACGTCTAGGTCTCTCACTCGCTGAGCGGCGATGCTAGAGGATGCACCCTTCGGCAGCTGGTGTTCCCAACCGCGATGCGAGAACGCTATTTGGCCAGCGACTCAAAAAGATTGGCCATCTCAATAGCCACCAGAGCCGCGTCGGCACCCTTGTTGCCGGACTTGGCGCCCGCGCGATCCACTGCCTGTTCCAGCGTATCGGCCGTAATGACGCCGAAGACCGTCGGCACTCCGGTCTTGAGGCCGACGGCAGCGATGCCTTTAGCAGCCTCGGCCGCGATGTAGTCAAAGTGGGGTGTCTGTCCGCGCAGGATTGTGCCTACGCAGATGACAGCGTGAAATTTACGTGTTTCTGCCAGTTTCTGTGCGGTCAGCGGGATCTCAAAGGCCCCCGGCACCCAGAAGATTTCAATATCCTCACGGTCTACCCCATGCCGCAGGAGTGCGTCCTCAGCGCCGGCCACCAGACGTGTGGTAATGAAGTTATTGAAACGGCTTGCGACCAGCGCAAATCGCTTGCCTTTGCCGATGAGGCTACCCTCGTGCACTTTCGCCATGGTTTCATCTCCATATATTGACGCCTGCCTTTTCAGGAAGAGCAACCAAATGCGTGCGCATACATCTTTGCCTTGCCCGGTACTTAGCCTACTCCCACGTCGGGAAAATTATAGCAGCGCACTGGACTTCAGTCAAAACCAGATCTCCCGGGTTGACACTGGCCTTGTGGGCGGAGTATAGTATAAGTGACAAAGCGCCCATAGCTCAATTGGACAGAGTGACGGTCTACGGAACCGTAGGTTGGAGGTTCGAGTCCTCCTGGGCGCGCCACTCTTGCCTGCGGTGCAATGGGGTGGATTTGCCCTCTCCCTTCCTGGCAGATAGTCCTTGGGCGACCCTGATGTCTGCTGGCGCCATTGGCGGCTTGCTAGGTCCGTAGGATTGTGTTAGAATTTCTTCCCGCCGCGATGTTCCGTCCCCGCTGGGGAGACGAATCGGTGCATAGCCTGCAAATGAGGCGGGCCGCCAGCCAAGCCAAAATGAGGCGGCGCTGGCAACAAGCGGCGACGCGGCAGATGAATCCGATGGAGGTCCTATAGCAGGTTGATAACCTGCGGAGAAGGCAATCATGGCAGAAAAAGAGCAGGCAGCGGTCTGCGCCATCTTCGCTGATGAAGCGGCAGCGCTGCTGGACTTTCAGCACGCACGCGAACTGGTTTATAGCGTCGCTGGCGAAAAGGAGGCGCTTGAAGGCCTTGTGACAGAGTTGCGGGAGGCTTTCAAGGCTAGCCGCAGCCCTGAGAAGCGAGTGGCGCTGGGCTTGAGGGCCGGGGTGGGCCTCTGGATTCTGGACCGGTTTGATGAGGCCATTGAGATCTTGGAGGCGGTCAAGGAGGATGCCACAGCCGCATACTTCCTCGGCCTGTGTCATCTCGCCAGGGAGGAGTATTCGCAGGCAAACAAGGTGCTGAAGTCCGCTGCGAAGAAGACCGAGGTGGCGTTTCCAGCGGCCATGGCACTCGCCGAGGCGCTCCGCCGCAGCGGCGACCGGGCGGGAGCGATGGCGGTGCTGGCTGAGTATGAGCGGGAATACGATGGCATGGCGGCGCTGCACTATGAGAAGGGCCGTTGCTTGGAGGGAGAGGGAGATTATGAGGGCGCGATTGTCGAACTGGAGCGGGCTGTGGAGTTGAACCCGCAGCACGCGCCGGCGCTTTTCCACTTGGCCTATATCTGCGACCTGCGCGGCGATGACGAACGTGCCATGGAACTGTATAAGCGCTGCGCGGCACTGCGACCCACCTACACCAACGCGCTGGTCAACCTTGGTGTGCTCTACGAAGATCGTGGCCAATACGACGAGGCTATCGCGTGCTACCGTCGCGTCCTCAGCGTTGAGCCCGACCACCCCCGTGCGCGGCTCTTTCTCAAGGACGCCATTGGCAGCAAGACCATGTACTATGACGAGGAGATTGAGAAACGCATTGAGCGCACCAGCAAGATCCTCCGCATCCCAATTACCGATTTTGAACTCAGCGTGCGCAGCCGCAACTGCTTTGAGAAGATGAATATCCGTACCTTGGGTGACCTCGTCCAGACCACCGAGGAACAGCTCCTCAGTTTCAAGAATTTCGGCGAGACCTCACTCGCGGAGGTAAAGCGCATCCTCATCAGTAAGGGGCTGCGCCTGGGTATGAACGTCGTTCAAACGCCCAAAGGCCCGGCGTTGATGGAGCCGGAGAGCCTAATGCCGCCTGAACAAGAGGAGGCACTGCTCGAGCCGATTGAGCACCTGGAACTTTCAATTCGCGCCCGTAAATGCATGGAGGAACTGGGCATCCGCACCGTGGGCGATCTGGTGCAGAAGAGCGCCCAGGAATTGTTGGCGTGCAAGAACTTCGGCGAGACCTCGCTCAAGGAAGTGCAGGAGAAACTGGCTGAACTCGGCCTGCGCCTGGCGGAGCCGCCGGCCCAGTAGTCCCGGGGTGGGGGTGAGGCAGTCGCAGGGTACCGGAGCCGAAGCTGCCGTGCCGCCGGTGGAGTAACGGGTCCAATGTACGACTTCATCGCGGGCGACTTGGTCAGCAAGTCGCCCACTTGCGTTGTGATTGAGACGGGGGGCGTTGGTTACCGCCTCCGCGTTCCCCTTTCTACGTACGAGAAACTTCCGGAGAAAGGCCGAGTCCGGCTGCATACTTATCTCCATGTACGCGACGACAGTCTGCAACTTTACGGATTTGCCACGGAGGTAGAGCGGGCAGCCTTTGAGAAACTCCTCTCGGTGCGTGGTGTCGGGCCTGGGCTGGCCACAATGATTTTGAGCGGACTGCCCGTGCGCGAACTCTGCACGGCGGTGGCGCAGGGCGACGTGGCGACCCTGACCCGGATCAAAGGCATCGGCCGCAAGACGGCCGAACGCATTGTGGTGGACTTGCGGGACGCTATGGCAGGGGTGCTGGTCGGGACCGAGGCCGTGCCTGTCTTGCCTGACACCGCCCGTGATGCCGTCGCAGCGTTGTTGTCTCTCGGTTATGTGCGGGCCGCGGCGGAGCGCGCGGTGCAGGCCGCCCTGCGCAAACTCGCCGCGGATGCCCCCGTGGAGCAGATTGTGCGCGAAGCCCTGCGCCAGGGATGAGACAGGCATCCGTGGCTCGACAGGTGACGCAGTAAAGAGCGGTGGCTCGTAAGGGGGAGCACCGTCCGACGGTCATGCGGAGTAAGTTCCGGTGGTTAGTGAGCACATCTTCCGACCGCAACCACAGGCTGACGACAGGTCACTTGACGAACTACTGCGGCCGCATACGTTTGATCAGTTTGTGGGACAGGCGCGCCTCAAGGAAAACCTGCATATCTACATTGAGGCCGCTAAGCGGCGCGGTGAGCCGCTGGATCACACGATTTTCTCCGGTCCGCCCGGCCTGGGCAAAACCACTTTGGCTCACCTCGTTGCCGCAGAACTGGGTGCCGACCTCAAGGTGACCACGGGGCCGGCGCTGGTCCGCGCCGCCGACCTTGCCGGCATACTCACCAACCTCAAGGCGGGCGACGTCCTCTTCATAGATGAAATCCACCGCCTCAGCACTGTGGTGGAAGAGTATCTGTACTCGGCGATGGAGCGCTTCGCCATAGACATCGTGATTGACCAGGGACCAAGTGCGCGCTCGGTGCACCTCCGTCTGCAGCCGTTTACCCTCATCGGGGCGACGACACGTGAAGGGCTTCTGACCGCTCCTTTACGCTCGCGATTTGGCCTTCACGAGCGCATTGACTATTATCCTCCTGAAGACCTATTTCTCATCATCAAGAACTCTGCAGCTAAACTGGGGGTGCCGATAGATGACGCGGCTGCCCGCCTGATGGCGGCGCGGGCGCGCGGCACGCCCCGCATTGCAAATCGCTTTGTGCGCCGCATCCGCGACGTCGCGCAGGTTACTGGCAACGGCGTTATCACCGAAGAAGTAGCCCGCGCTGGGCTGCAGCGCCTAGGGGTGGATGAACGGGGGTTGGACGAACTGGACCGGCGCATCTTGGCCGTTCTCATGGACCATGGCGGCCATCCTGTGGGGGTGAAGACTATTGCAGTCGCCGTCGGCGAAGAGGAAGATACGGTTGCCGAGGTTTATGAACCCTTTCTTATTCGGTCCGGCTATATCCGTAGGACACCGCGGGGCCGGGTGGCCAGCGAACTGGCATTCCAGCACTATCGTCCGCACGCACACCGCGTACCGCGTGGGCTTTTTGACGGTTCTTGAGAGCAGGCACGGCGTGCTGTGCTCCCAATGCATCTTCGGGGGTTCTTGTCGCGTTTCAAGGGCAGGTGGCCAATAACATGAGGCTCCTCTTGCACATCTGTTGTGCGCCGTGCCTCATCGGTCCACTTGGGACTCTGCGTGCAGAGGGTCACGCGGTTACTGGTTTCTTCTACAATCCCAACATACACCCTCTCCTGGAGTTTCGTCGCCGGCTTGGGGCGCTCAGGGAATACGTGGCGGCAGAGCCCTTCCCGGTTGTTTGCGACGATGAGTACGGTCTCCATCTGTTTATCCGTGAGGTATATGCCGAGGCCCCCGCCACCCCCGAACGGTGTGAACGTTGCTATCGGCTGCGCCTGGAGCGCATCGCACGGGAGACGCGCGATCGCGCGCTTGAGGCATTCACCACTACTTTGCTGGTCAGCAGACACCAAGCTCACGAGGTTGTTCGCCGCACAGCCGAAGAGGTGGCGGCGCGGTACGGGGTTGGTTTCCTTTACCGTGATTTCCGTCCCTTAGAGGCCGCCTCACACCGGGCGGCACGGCGATATGGGCTCTACTTTCAGAACTACTGCGGCTGCATCTTCAGCGAGGAGGAGCGGTTCCGGGGAAGCGAACTGCCGGCGAAGTGTGAGAAACCGCGCTGACCAGAGCCAGAATGATTGTATGCAGGAATTCAGGTTGCGCGCACCTGCGCCGCGTGATGGGTTCCGCGGGCGCACGGTTCGCGCTGGCCGGACTACTCACGGCATTAGCACTGGTTTCGTGGGCGTGTAAACGCAGGGAATGGCCGCCGCCAGTCATTGAGGAACTGCGCGGCCTCGGTGATGCTCCGGTTGTGCGCGTGCAACTGTATGTGGGCAAGGGACCACTGGTGGTGCGTTCGGAGGGTAACTGGGAATACGTGATTGGGCAGGTGTTGGCGGACGGTCGGCCCAGTGCGTTGGAGGAGGGCGGGGATGAGTCAGCGCCTGTGGAAGTGTGCACGCCCCTTGCGCCTTATGCGGAGGTTTCCGTGAGTGTATCGGCGAACGGGTTGACGCTGGCTGGGCAGCCGCTGGACGGTACAGAGGTAATCTTCCGCTCCACGGGCGAGCGGCCACTGTTGTTCAATGGCAGGCCCTACCGTGGAACTTTGCATGTCCGATATTTCGGCGGTGAGCTGGTTCGTGTGGTGAACCTGGTTGGGGCGGAAGACTACGTGCCTGCGGTCGTCGGTGGCGAAGTTCCCACTAACTGGCCCTTGGAAAGCCTGAAAGCCCAGGCAGTGGCCGCGCGCACATATGTTCTCTATTGGCATCAGGTGCGGGAGGGCGGGGAGTACGACGTTCTAGCCGATACTCGCGATCAGGTGTACATCGGCATGGCGGGTGAGAATGCTCGCACACTGGCGGCTGCGGCGGCAACGCGTGGCTTGGTCATGACCTACCATGGTGCGCTTTTTCCGGCATACTATCACAGCACATGCGGGGGGCACACTGAAGATGCCACCGCAGTCTTCCCCAGGACCCAGGCCCATTTTCTCAAGGGCGTTCTCTGTGGCTACTGCGACACTGCGCCGCGTTTTGCCTGGCGGGTCCGCCTGCCGCTGGGGATTGTGCGCGAGAGATTGTCTTCGGCATATGCCAGGTTGGGGGCGATTGTTGAGGCGGAGACCGAAGTAGGCGAACGGCGTGTGGAGTATGTGGTTCTGTACACTGAGCAGGGTAAAACAAGTATCCCGGTGCACCTTTTTCGCCATCTGGTTGCGCCTGACAAGATCCACAGCCTGTGGTTCACCGCGAGGGTCGCTGGCGATGAATTGGTCATCGAAGGCCGGGGCCACGGTCACGGGGTCGGTATGTGCCAATATGGCGCACGCGGCATGGCCAAGGCTGGCTTTCCCTGGCACCAGATCCTTGCGCATTACTATCCGGAGGCCAGCCTCGCGCGCCTCTATTGAGCGAACGAAATTGGGTGGAGCAGCCTTTACTTTTCGTGTTCTGCGGCAGGATCACGCTACCGCTGCGCGCCTTGGCGTTATGGAGACCCCTCATGGCGCAGTGGAGACGCCGGTTTTTATGCCTGTGGGGACACAGGCGACTGTGCGTGGCCTGACGCCCGCGCAGCTGGCCGAGGCCGGCGCGCAGATGCTTCTCGTGAATGCTTATCACCTCGCCCTGCGGCCTGGCAGCGATGTGGTAGCGATGCTGGGGGGGGTGCACCGGTTCATGGGTTGGCCTGGGCCGCTCCTGACCGACAGCGGCGGTTTTCAGGTATTTTCGTTGGCAACCCTCCGCGCGGTGAGTGATGCAGGGGTGCGCTTTCGTTCTCATGTAGATGGGCGCGAGCTATTCCTGTCGCCGGAGGAGTGTATCCGCGTTCAGGAGGACTTGGGGGCGGACATTATTATGCAGCTTGACGAGTGTGTGGCGCTACCGGCAACACGAGAACAGGCGGCGGCGGCAGTGCGGCGCTCGCTTCTGTGGGCAGAGCGCTGCCTCCGGGCACAGCGGCGGCAGGACCAGGCGCTGTTTGGAATTGTTCAAGGTGCGCTCTTCCGCGACCTGCGCGAGGAGTCGGCAGCCCGCCTCGCTGCGCTGGACCTGCCCGGCTATGCCATCGGCGGCCTGAGCGTTGGTGAAACGCCCGCCGAGATGCGCGTGGTGCTCAACTACACGGTTCCCTGTCTGCCGACTACCAAACCCAGATATCTTATGGGTGTCGGCACGCCGGCAGACCTGTTGGACGGCATGGCGGCTGGCGTGGATATGTTTGATTGCGTCCTGCCGACGCGCAACGGGCGCAATGCCATGGCCTTCACAAGCACGGGCAAATTGCGTCTCCGCAATCGGGCGCACGCGCTCGACCCGCGGCCACTTGACGAGAGCTGCACCTGCTATGTATGTCGTCATTTCTCCCGCGCCTATCTGCGCCACCTATTTGCTGCCGGCGAGATGCTGGGGCCCATCTTGCTTTCGCTGCACAACGTCTGCTATTTCTTGGCGCTGATGGCGGGGGCGCGTGATGCGTTGCGGGAAGGCCGGTTTGCGGTCTACCGGACAGAGTGGCTGCGTCGTTGCGGAGGCGATGTGGCAGAAAGCGGACCCCGTGGAAAGGAGGAATAGGATATGGAAGTGCGCGACATCCTGGCCAGCCCCATTTTCCTCATTGTCGCGCTGCTGGCAATCATGTATATTTTTATGATTCGCCCCCAGAAAAAGAAGGAGCAGGAGCGTCGTCGGATGCTGGATAATCTGAAGAAGGGCGACCGGGTAGTGACCATTGGCGGCATCCACGGAGAGGTCGCTGCAGTGAAGGGCAACCAGATTATCCTCCGCGTGGACCGCGAGAAGGATGTACACCTCAAGTTTGCGCGAGGCGCTATCAACCGCGTAATCATCGGCGACGAGGCAGGTGACGAGGAGCAATAGCCGAGGCTCTGAATACGGAGGCAGAAAGCAGTCGTGGCTACTCAATCCACTGTGCGACTGGCGTGGCGCCTGATGGTAGTTATTGGATTGGCCCTAGCAGCCGGCGGCATCCTTGCTTATAACCACTTCATCAGACACCGCATGATTGCGCTGGGGCCTGACTTGGCCGGCGGGACAGAACTCCTCTACCGGATTCGCTACGAAGAGGTGCCGCCCGATAAGCGCCAGGACCTGACCGAGCGTACGATTGACGTCATCCGCCGCCGCGTGGACCCGCGTGGTATCACCGAGATGAAGATACGCGAGCGGGGAAGGTATCGCTTTTACATCCAACTGCCCGGTATGCAGCCCGATCAGGCCAAGCGCATTGAGGACCGGATGCAGCAGGCCGGTAACCTGCTTTTCTGCCTGGTCAACGACGACCCCGAGGATCGCGAGCGCGCTCGTCAGGGGCATGCGGTGCGTGGTCAGGAATACACCCCTTACATCCGCGATTATTCCCACCAGGGCCGCATCCGCTGGGTGAAGGCAACTTATCGGGAATTGGCCAAGTTGCCTCCCGGCACACCCGACAGCGATTGGCTCCTCGTACGCACTAAGCCAGAGGTGACAGGCGACTACCTGGACACGCGCGCAATTCACCCGACTATGGACGAGGACGGCAATCCTGCCGTCGCCTTTGAATTTCGCGGTGAGGGTCGTGCTCGCTTTGCCCGCACCACCGAACGCAATATCGGTAAGCGCCTCGCCATCATCCTTGACAATGTCCTCTATTCTGCGCCGGTGATTCGCTCCCGCATTGCCCGTTCCGGCATCATATCTGGCGACTTCACGCCGGAGGAACAACACGACTTGATCATCATCCTTCAGGCTGGTGGCTTGCCAGCGAACATTGAACTGGAATGGAAGAATGCCGTAGGGCCGGAATTGGGGGTGGACAGCATCCGCGCCGGACTACGTGCCGGTCTCCTGGGCCTCATCGCTGTTTTTGTCTTCATGGGCGTCTACTACCAGGTATGCGCCCTGGTGGCCAACGTCTCCCAGATACTCAACCTCACGTTCATTCTCGCGGTCCTCTCCCTCCTGCCAGAGGCAGCACTCAGCCTGCCGGGCATTGCCGGTCTGATTCTCACCATCGGCATGGCGGTGGACGCCAACATTCTCATCTTTGAGCGCATCCGCGAGGAACGCGCGCGTGGCAAGACGCCGCTCCTGGCAGCTCGGGCTGGACACGAGCGAGCCTTCGTTACGATCTTGGATTCCAACCTCACGACCCTTATCACCGCGCTGATTCTCTATTTCGCTGGCACCGACAAGATTCGTGGCTTCGCCCTCATCCTCTCCATCGGCATCGTCAGCAGCATGTTCTGCGCCCTCTTCGTTGCCCGTGTTTTCCTGGAACTCCTCCTGGCGACCAACGTACTCAAAGATTTCCGCATGCTGCAACTCTTCCGCCAGCCCAGTCTCTCTTTCTCCCGCGTCCGCCACTACTGGGTCACAGCATCGGTTGTTCTCATCGTGGCGGGGTTGGTCGTCTTCGCCGCGCGTAGCGAGAAAAAGTACGACACGGACTTTACCGGCGGCTTCATGGCACAGCTTGATTTGGGGCAGGAGATGCCGGTGGAGGAGTTTCGCCAGCGCGTGCGCGCGTTATATCCGGAGGCCGACATCCAGAGCCTCGCGGCCTCCGCTGAAGAGCGTACGCGGGGTGAGGCACGCGCATTTACAGTTCGTGTACCGAGACCGCGCCCGGAACGCTGCGAGGTGAAACTTCGCCGCGACCTCACCCAGGCCCTGAAAGAGCGCGGCCTCCTTGACCGGATTGAGGCGATGCCCGGTCGGGAGCGCACTTACCAGCTGACACTGTCGCGGCCAGCAGCGGAAGAAGAGGTGCGGCGCGCTCTTGCCGCCGTAGGCTATACGGAGTCCAGTATCGCCGCACTGATAACGAAAGATGCACCGGCGCGAAACTATGAGTTGCACCTAGCCCCCTTAGGCATGACCGACAGGGAGATGGGCCAACTGGCGCGCCAGTTGCGCGAGAGCCTGGCTTCACATATTGTCGTGCGGAAGTCTCCCTTCACTGTGGGCACAATCCAGCGCCGTGAGGAGAGTGTGAACGAAGAGGGGCGTCGGCGTGAGAGTTGGACGTTGGAGCTAGCTCTGGAGCAGGCGGCGGCGCGGGAGGCAATCCGCGAGGCCTTGGTGCAGCAGATCCTCGGCTCCTCGGAGGCCGCCATTGATGTCTGGGGCTCCGGCGCTGACGCCGGCGCCGAACTTTGCCGCAAAGTAACTGTAGCCGCAGCCGACCGCGCACTTCTCCAACGCATTGTCAACGCGGCCAACCGCCCCCTGGAGATTCCCTCCTTCGTCCGTCAGGACGACCGCATTCGCATTGAATTGCGGGAGCCAACTTTGGAGGAAAATCTGCGTCGGGATTTGGACAGTGCGGGCCTGCTGCAACAGTTCTCTGCCATCGTCCCGCAGGAGAGCGTAAGCAAGTCGTTTGTCGTGACGATGCAACCGTTATCTGACGACAAAGTGGTGCAGATGATTGAGGACGACCTCCAGGAGATTTTTGCTGGAGAAATCGCGCAGCACCGTTACCAGGTGACATTCGTGCCGGCCCAGGCGCCTGCCTTTGTCCGCGACGCCGAGGAGTTGGTCAAAGAGGGTTGGCGGTTCATCCGCATGGAACTGGATCATCCTGTGCCACTGCAGAACCTGCAGGCTAACTTGGTGCGTGCCGGTTTTCCAGAGGCGCTGGTGTTGGAGGGCCGTCTGAAGGATCGTGCGGGCGAGAATGTTACCAGTGCCATCATCAGACTCCAGGGCGATGAGGCTGCCATCGCCGCGGCGGAGAAGCGCATCGCCGAGGTTTTCGCCACGCCCCAGCCTTTCCGCAGCCTGGAAACCATCGGCCCCACCGTGGCCGGAGAGATGAAGGGTGCCGCTGTGCTCGCTGGCATTCTGTCGCTGGGGGCGCTCATCATCTACATCTGGTTCCGCTTCGGCGAGTTCAAGTTCGGCGCCGCTGCTATCATTGCCCTGGTCCACGACGTGCTCATCACCATGGGCGCAGTCGCGGTCGCTGACTGGCTTTCCGAATACCGTATAGGTAGTGTTCTCGGTTTCACCAACATCAAGTTGAATCTGCAGATGGTAGCGGCCTTTCTGACCTTGATCGGCTACTCTCTCAACGATACTATCGTCGTCTTTGACCGTATCCGCGAGAACTTGGGCGGCGGACATCGGCCGCTCGACCCGGCATTGGTTGATCTCAGCATCAATCAGACCCTGTCCCGCAGCACCCTGACTTCGTTGACGACCTTATTTGTGACGTTGTGTTTGTATTTCTTCGGTGGGCCCGTGCTCAGGGGGTTCAGTTTTGCGCTTTCGTTCGGCATTATCACTGGCACATACTCTTCTATCTTCATTGCCGCCCCCATCTTGCTTGACTGGGGCAAGATTGTCGGCTTCTTCACCTTCCGGTGGTTGCGGCGGCGGTCGCCCTGAACGCGGGGGTGTTGCATCGCCAAAAATATTTCTGGACAAGACGCCTCCGAAATCTGGTATAATATTTTCCCGATGTGCTCAATATGCTGTACCTTGAGTGTGGCGTTGACGCATGTATCGGGGACAGCGATGGAATGGGGGGAGACGTGCTGGGCTGCGTACGGTTTGACGGGCGCCCAATGGACGCCCGCGGGGGTATGGGAGCCTCCGTGAGTTCGGCTGCGCGAGAGTTGAACAGATGGGCCATTTCTCGGCAAGGGAGGTTCTGAAACATGCAGAGAGACGTCAAAATAGGACTTATCATCGGCGTCGTGATACTGGCTCTGGTTGTCATTGTTTGGGCTAAGTATTCGGGCGAGAGCGGAACGGCCACTGCGCCAGTGACCAGGCCGGATGCGGATTTCATTGCTGCCTGGGAAAGCAGCCCCGGGGCAGCGAAGGATGTAAGTGCGGCGTCTTCTGCGTCAACGGCCGCGACCACGCCAGCAGCACCTGCCGGAGGCACGACGGCGTCGGCGGGAACTACTGCTCCCGCGGGTGCGTTTGAGTCCGGCTCGGTGAGTGCAGCCGCGGCTTCGCGTCCGGCTGCCGAGGAGCCTCGCAAGCACGTCGTCAGGGAAGGCGACACGCTGTGGAAACTCGCCGAGCAGTACTACGGCAATGGCGCCAAGGCTAACCTTATCGCCGAGGCCAATCGCGCCACCCTGGGGGATGCAAGTAAACTACGGGTCGGCCAGACGCTGATTATCCCCAAAGAGCCGGCTGTGGCCAAGGCGGTCGCCCCTGCTTCGCCTTCTGCCCCCACCACGCTGAGCATCCCGGCAGGCAGCGGCGAAACGAAGGAAATCAGGCATACCATCGCCAAGAATGACAACCTTTGGGCCCTGGCGCAGAAATACTATGGCGACGGCTCCAAGTGGAAACGCATCCTTGAGGCGAACCGCGACGTTATCAAGGATGAGCGCAATCTGCCCGTCGGCAAGGTAATCACGATTCCGATGGACAAATAGCTGGGCGGCGCGAAAGGCAGGTTGGTGGGGGGCAGGGATGTTTGCTGTCGCTTCCATCGCTGAAACCATCGGCCTGTCCGCGCGGGCCCTACATCAGGGCCTAGATGGCTTAGGTGTTCAGTTTCGGCAGGCGCCTTAAGCGATGCGCGGTGAGGCGTGCCCGCACTCCTGACCGTCTCTCACTCAGGAAAGGCGGTACGTCGGCACGAATTGCCCTACAGCTGCCTGCGGCGGTGAAGTGGTACTGTCCGTGAGGCGCGCCCGCCTGCACCGTCATCTCTCACAGAGATTCTACAACCTCAAATGTCTTCTTCAGATTGCCAACCATGACCTCAAATTCACCCGGCTCCACCACCCAATTCATGTTCTCGTCCAGGAGCATCAAGTCCTCCGGGCCGAGGACGAAGGTGACGGTCTGACGCTCGCCGGGCTTGAGATGAATCTTCTCAAAGCGACGGAGAACCTTCACTGGCGTGGTCACCGAACTGACGACGTCGTTGATGTAAAGTTGCACCACCTCCTTCCCTGCCCGCCGCCCGACGTTAGCCACATTGACGCTGACGGTCACCTGGCCGCCGGGCAGGATGCGCCGCGGCGAAACGCGCAACGCGGAGTAGCGGAACCGGGTGTAACTGAGGCCGTGACCGAAGGGGAAAAGCGGGGTAGGCGAGGAGAAGACATAGTCTCGCCCCGGATTATCCGGCGTCCCGGGCTTGTGGTAGTAGCCGCGTGCTGAAGGCTTATGGTTGTAGAAAACGGGCAAGTGGCCGGCGCTGCGCGGTACGGTTACTGGCAGCTTGCCGGAGGGGTTAACTTTGCCAAAGAGGACATTGGCCAGGGCGTGGCCGCCCTCCTCGCCGGGATACCACGCTTCCACGATTGCGGGCACGTGTTCGGCTATCCACTCAATACTGTAGGGCCGGCCGTGCATCAGCACTACCACTGTGGGTATGCCCGTCTCCACAATGGCTCGCACCAGTTCTTCCTGGACCCCTGGCGGTCCCAGTTCGCTGCGGTCGAAACCCTCGCCGCAGGTCGCCGCCCCCTGCGCGTGCCCCCAACCGATGCCGCCCATCAGGACACTGGTGCCGCCGATAACGACGACGGCGACATCCGATTCCCGTGCTGCTGCCACCGCTTCGGCGAAGCCTTCGCGGGAAGAGCCGTAGATGCCACAACCTGGGGCGTAACGCACTTTGGTGTGCCGCGACACCGCTGCGCGGATACCCTGCAGTGGCGTTACGTCGGTCGGCTTCGGGCGGCTGTAGTCGCCTAGTTGCGCCGCGTCCGCGTTCGGGCCGATGACAGCGATGGACGCAATGTTCGGGTCGAGGGGCAGGAGGCGACGCTCGTTCTTGAGGAGGATGATCGCCTCTTGCGCAATCTCGCGTGCCAGTGCACGGTGTTCCGCACAGTTGACGATCCGCTCAGCCTCGCGCGGGTCGCAGTAGGGGTTCTCGAAGAGGCCGGCAAGAAACTTCACCCGCAGGATGCGTGCCACGGCGCGGTCAATCAGCGCCACCGATACTTCCCCGGCGCGCACCAATTCCAGAAGCGCCTCGCCAAAGCCATACTCACCGGGCGCTTCCAGGTCCAGGCCGGCAATCAGTGCCTTCTTGCCCGCCTCGCCCGGATTGTGTGCTATCTTGTGGAAGCGGTGCAGCATAGCCACGCCGCCGTAATCGCTGAAGGTGTACCCGCGGAACCCCCACTCCTCGCGCAAAATCCGTGTCAGGAGCAGGCGGCTTGCGTGCGCGGGCATGTCGTTGAACTCACTGTAGCACGGCATCACTGAAAGTGCCCCGGCTTCCACCACTGCGGCCTTGAAGGGCAGCAGGTAGAGTTGATACAGGTCGCGCACGCTGCCCGCGACCGGTGCCAGGTTGAGGCCGCCTTCGGGGCTGCCGTGTGCCGCAAAGTGCTTGGGCGTGCAAACCAGGTGCTGTCGGTCTATGGTTGGTCCCTGACCCTGCATTCCCCGCACGTAGGCAACGCCCATGCGCGAGGCTAGGTAAGGATCCTCGCCGTAGGTTTCTTCCACCCGCCCCCAGCGGGGGTCGCGCGCCAGGTCCAAATCCGGTGCCAGGGCCTGGGCCACGCCGACCGCGCGCGCCTCCTTTGCTGCCGCTGCTGCCATTTTTCCGATGAGCGTCGGGTTCCACGTGCTCGCCAGCGCAATTGCCTGGGGAAACATCGTTGCCCCGCCCGACATGTGTCCATGCAGGCATTCGCTGATGACCATGGCCGGGATGCCGAGCCGGGTCTCTTCCACGAGGTATTTCTGCACCACGTTCACCGCTTCGGCGCTGGCCTTCGGGTCCAGGCGCGGGTCCTGCATGCAGCCGATGCTCATACCCTTGAAGAACTCGCGCATCGCCCGCTGCGAGACGCGCCCGTTCTTCAGTAACTTGCCGATGGTGCCCATCCCCATCTGGCGAACCTTTTCCTCCAGTGTCATTCGGCTCATCAGGTCGCGCACGCGCGCCTCCACGTCCAGCCGAGCATCCAGATAGGGCGCATCCTTCAACTCTCGCCTCATGGTCATTTACTCCCGAAAAGAACCTTGCCGCCTCCTGGGAGCGCAAGGATAGACATCGTTATCCGATGTGTCAAGCACCCTGGAAGAACGCGTGAGACTTAATTCCCTTGAGGAGGGCGCGGATTCCGGGCCACGCGGGTTCGGCTTTCAAAGGCGCCACTCCTCATTAAAGAAACCGGCTCTTAGGAAGCCGTCGTAGAGGTATCGCAGCGGCTTCTCGTCCTCGCGCATGTCGCCGTCGTGGATAGCTCCATCACGAAGTTGGCGGTCCAGTTCTTCCCAGGCGCGGTGGGTGGTGCGCCGCAAGGGGGCCTTCGGGTCAAAGACTACATAGTCCGGCAGGAGCCAGGGCAGTGCCTCCAAATCCTTGACACGCCAGGGAAAATGGCCGCTGAGAATGACGAGATACCTGCCTGCCCCCTGACTCACGCTGCCGGTCTCGGTTTGTTCTTGGCAGGCGTTGGGGTAAACCATGAACAAGCCTGCGCCTGGATACCACTCGGTTCCACACCGGACCCCATCCCGCAAGGGCGCTAGGGGCAAGCGCGGCAGGTGCTCAGCGATGACGGCGTTGGTCTCGGCACAACCGAAGAGGATCAGGTTGGCGTCCTTTTCGCAGTGGGCGGCGGCAGCGGCTATGATGGGGAGTTGTCCGCGGGGGCGTCCCTCGCGGTTTTGCGGCAGGAGCCAGGCGTGCCAGAAATCGCGGAAGTGCTCCGCCTCGGCGCGGTCCCCCGCTGCGCTGCCGGCCACAAGGACAAATCGGGAGGTGAATGCGTCGGCAATGGGACCTTCAAGTCCGGGACGCTTGCGCAGCACCTTGGTCGTGGTTTCTGGTGGCGCGCGCAGAACCCATCTGCTCCCCCTTTTCTGGAATGAAAGGTTTTGCTGCGGCGGCCCCTGGTAGGCCAAGGCGCCACCAGCGCGCACCTCAATCACGCCGGTCAGGAACTCGTCCGGCGGGTGGAGAGTGAAGGCGCGGATGTTCTCCACGCGCACGAACACACGGCCATCCTCGTGCCACTGGGCGGCAACGCGGGCGCGGGTGTGAGTGGCCCTCAGCGCGTCGATCTCCACCCAGTAGGCGCGTCGGTAACGCAGAGTCCAAGTGACGTAACTTACCTGACGAGGTGCAGTGACACGGCGGAGTGGCACACCACTTGGCCATTCCCGACGTGGGTAGCCTTCACGCCAGTCCCATGCCCCTGCGCCATCCAGCCAGGCAAACACTCTGCCCCAGCGCGAGACAAAACTCTGGTGGCGGCTACGGGCGTATTCCTTGTAGACGGCCTTGCCTCCCAGATGGCGCAGGCGTGCCACCATACGTCGCGAGTGTCGTGCACAGACCACTGTGTCGCGTCCGCCATGTAGAACGAATGCCGGCACGTGGATCATGTTTTCAGCGGCCGCCAGCGCGCTTGCCTCCGCTAGGAGTGGGTCCAGGAATGGGGGCCGGCCGGGGCCTACGGCGCAGGTGCACGCCCGCACGCCTGACGCGGGTCCCGCAGTGGAAACGGTGTCTTCGGTCGCAGGAGCATACCACTTGTGATACCAGAGGTTGCTGTCGGTCCAACCACAGATGGGCACGACGGCCGCGAACAGGTGCGGAAAGCGCGTCGTCAGCCGCCAGACTCCTGTCCCACCCATTGAGACGCCGAGGAGATACAGGCGGTCACGGTCCACGCGGTAGCGTGCGCAGGTTGCCTCCAGCGCGCGGAAGAAGTCCTCCTCGGCCAGGCGGTCGTAGAAAACGTTGCCGCGCCCGCGCAGAGAAAGGAGGAGCATCCCGTGGCGGTCGGCGAGCGTAGTGACCTGCTCGCCTATCATACTGTGCTCGTCGCCGCCGTAGCCGTGCAAGAGAATCACCAGCGGGCAACTCGCCAGCCGCCAGTAGCCTTTTGGACGATAGACGCAGAGATGCTCCATGACACCGTCAATTTCCGAACGATAGCGATGTCGGCGCAGCCGAAGTTTCCAGAACATGGAAGTGGCCCGACCCGTCCCTGGAGCCAGTTTTCTGCCCGCGGGGCGTCGCTTAGCCCAATGTTACCGCCAGGTTCGTCTGCATCTAGTTGGCGGCATTATCGCCTCCTGTCTTGCTGCTTGCAACTGCCGCCTGCCTGCGTAGCGTCGCAGGAAAGGGAGTTGCAAATCGGGGCGGCGCGGGCTTACAATGCCCTAGGGCCGGGGCGGAGAGGTGTGGCCAAGGGGGGCACGTTGTCGCAACGCCGGCTGTGGCCTCATGGCAGGAAAGGGATTTCTTGGCGCTGGGCAAGAAGGAACTGGCGTCGTTCTGCAGCCAGTTGGCGACGATGCTGGAGGCGGGCCTGCCGGTGCGGCGGGCGCTGGCCACGCTGGAACACACTGGGCACGGGCTGCGTGTTAAGTCGCTCGCTGCACGAATCGGCCTGGCCATTGAAGGGGGAGCGACACTCACAGAGGCTTTGACACAGCAGGGGCGGCGGTTCCCGCCGCTGATGCTTCATCTGGTGCGCGTCGGCGAGCAGGCCGGGACGCTTGATGATGTCCTGAAGCGCCTAGGCGAATATTTTGAACTGATGCGCCAGATTCAGCGCACCTTTCTGGTGCGTCTCATCTATCCGGCGGCGGAAATCCTCATTGCCATTTTCGTTCTAGGGGTTCTCAGATATGTCCTGACGATGATCGGGGACGGTGGTTCGCCGGAAGGGGAACTGGCCAAGGTTTGGCTTGGCGGCTACGGTGGGATTGCACTGCTGGTGGCATTGTATTTCGTCCTGATGCGTACGCTGGCCAGCCGCCGGATAGTACACGAGATTATCCTGCGGATTCCGGTAATCCGCTACGTCAGTCGTTCGTTGGCCCTGGCGCGGTTCAGTTGGTCCATGGAGATGATGAACGAGGCAGGAATGCCCATCCTGGAGGCCATCGAGCGCTCACTGATGGCGACCAACAACGGCGCCTTCCAGTGGCGGGCACCGGCCATGACTCACGTGGTGGCGCAGGGCGGCAGCCTGACCGAAGCGTTGGAGGAGGCTGGGGTTTTCCCGGTGGACTACTGCGAGGTGGTGCGCGTCGGGGAGGAATCTGGTAGTCTCTCGGACACCTTTCGCCGCCTAGCACGGCAGCACTTTGAAAACGCCGAACACGGCATGAAGGCGGCGGCAACGGCGCTGGGATGGCTCATCTGGCTCGTTGTTGCTGCGTTTCTGGTGTACCACATAATCACCCTGTGGATGCGGGTTTACATTGGGCCGCTCCGTGACGCGTCGTCGGGAAACTTGGACTGGCTGGAGAAAACTAGAAGGTGAGGTGAGGTATGCGCGAAGTCCAAGTCGGGATATTGATGGGTAGCGATTCGGACTGGCCGGTGATGCGCGAGGCGGTGATGGTTCTCAAGGAACTCGGCATCGGGTGCGAGGCGCTGGTGCTTTCCGCGCACCGGGTGCCAGAGCGTGTGGCGGCGTATGCACGGGGGGCGGCAGAGCGCGGCCTGAAGATCATCATCTGTGGGGCGGGCTGTGCCGCGCACTTGGCTGGAGCGGTGGCGGCACAGACTAGTCTGCCAGTGGTCGGTGTGCCGCTCGCTGCGAGTGAACTCAATGGCGTGGACGCGCTTTATGCCACAGTGCAGATGCCGCCGGGGATTCCGGTGGCGACAATGGCCATTGGCAAGGCCGGCGCGCGCAACGCCGGCATCTTTGCCGCGCAGGTCGTGGCGTTGGCAGACGAGGCGGTGCGCGAGCGCCTCGCCGCCTTCCGCTCTCGCATGAAGGAGGCTGTGGCAGAGAAGTCGCAGAAGATTGAGGAAGAGGCACGCAAGATACTGGAGGCCTCCTGAGAGTGGTGCTGGCGGTGTTGCAGTTGTTGGTGGTTGGTCGCAAAAGGCAATGACAGCAATGTCCTTTGTTACCATCGAGTGGGTCGGGGGGTTAGGTGGGGTGGTGCGCCTTCTTGACCAGACGCTCCTTCCCGGTGAGGAACGCTACTTGGAGTGTAGTGATCTGGAGACGCTTGCGGAGGCGATTTGCAGCCTGCGTGTTCGGGGGGCGCCTGCCATTGGCATCGCAGCAGCCATGGGTGTCGTCCTCGGTGTGCGTCACTCCACGGCACGGCACTTTGACGCATTTGCGGCGGAGTTGGAGCGCGTTTGCTTACGTCTGGCCGGGACGCGGCCCACTGCGGTCAACCTCATCTGGGCGGTGGAGCGAATGGCCCGCACGGCGCAGGAGAATGCTGGTTTGCCCATTTCGCGGCTGAAGGAGCGTCTTCTGGACGAGGCAATCGCCATCATGGAGGAGGACCGCGCAATGTGTCGGGCCATCGGCGAGCACGGCGCGGCGCTGATGCCTGAAGTGGGCAGCGTGCTGACGCATTGCAACGCCGGCGCTCTAGCCACAGGTGGCATCGGCACGGCACTGGCGGTCATCACCACGGCGATTACGCAGGGCAAGCGGCTGCACGTTTTCGCCGACGAAACTCGCCCCCTTTTACAAGGAGCGCGGCTGACTACTTGGGAATTGATGCGCCAGGGTGTGCCGGTAACGCTCATCTGCGATAACATGGCGGCACAGGTGATGAAAGAGAGACGCGTGCAGGCGGTGATCGTCGGTGCCGACCGCATCGCCGCCAATGGCGATACCGCCAACAAGATCGGTACTTATGGCCTGGCAGTTCTGGCGCATGTCCACGGCATTCCCTTCTATGTGGCTGCGCCCTCCACCACGTTTGATCTTGACCTTGCTGACGGTGCTCAGATACCAATTGAGCAACGGGACCCGAGGGAAGTGACTGAAGGTTTCGGGAAGCGCATTGCACCGGTGGGGGTGCAGGTGTATTCGCCGGCCTTTGACGTAACCCCGGCTCGCTATATCGCCGCCATTATCACCGAGAGGGGCATAGTGGAACAGCCGACCCCGGAGAAGATACGCGCACATCTCGGCTGAAAGGGACAGTCTGACGGTGCGGTTGAGATTCCGGTGGGTGCGGAGCAGGCATGAGAATCCTGGTCACGAATGATGACGGTATCTACGCACCTGGATTGGCGGCGCTGGCAGAGGCCGCCGCCAAGGTGGGGGAGGTGCATGTAGTGGCGCCGGTTGTGGAACAGAGCGGGGTGGCGCACACCATCTCGCTGCAACATCCGCTGCGGGTGGTGGAGATAGATCGCGGGAGCAAGTTATTCGGCCGCGCTGTGAGTGGGGCTCCGGCCGATTGCGTGCGACTGGCGGTGCGCGAGTTGCTACACGAAAGGCCCAATCTGGTGCTCTCCGGCGTCAATTTGGGGGCAAATGTCGGCTGCGATGTGTTATATTCGGGCACGGTTGCGGCCGCGATTGAAGGTGCGCTCTTGGGGATTCCGTCGGTGGCAGTTTCTATTGAGCACGGGCGGCGTCCAGATTTTGCTCTGGCGGCACATATTGGTCTGGTGATCGCCCGCCATCTGTTGGCACTCGCCCGCGAGGTGTCTGGCCTGCCGCTTCTTCTCAACGTCAATGTCCCCTGCCTGCCGCGTAGCCGCATTCGGGGTGTGCAAATTACGCGGCAGAGTCGTCATGGTGGCGAAGAGGGGTTCGTCAAGCGCAAGGACCCGCGGGGTCGCTTCTATTACTGGTTCAGCGAAGGTCGAGCACCCCATTCGCTGGTGGAAGGCACCGATATTGCGGCGCTGCGTCGTGGGTATGTTTCGGTAACGCCCCTGAACTACGACCTGACGGAAGAGCGACTGATGTCGATTCTGTCCACGCAGGAGTGGTCACTTAGTGAGATCAGCAAGTGAGTGGTCGCGGGCCGCACCGCGAGCGTGAGGAGCGACATGGGTTTAGCCGAAGGTATCAGTTTCGTGTTTCTTGAGCACGACCATTGGCGGCTTGCTGGCATTGCGGCGGTGGCCTTTTTCGGGGGAATGGCCTCGGCGGCGGTGGTAGTGCGCTTCCGGTTGGAAGGCCTCATGCGCTTCCCGATGTGGATTACGCGCCAATTGGTGCGCTTCTTGCGCACTTTTCCTCGCTTTCTGCCCATTTTCGGCCTGATTGCAGCCTTCAACTGTTCGGCCATGTGTCTCTACATGCTCGCGGGGCTTGTGCCGCTGGCACCGATGGTAATTGCCTTTTTTACCGGCATGAATATAGCGATAGTGACGTTGACGGGTGGCAATATTGTCGCCTTAGCCTTTCCGGAAGATTGGCGGTTGCCATCTGGCTCCGGAGCAGATTCGGGAGGGGGGTTGGCGCGCCGTGAGAATGCCCCACCTCCGGTAACCCGCTCCGGTTGCCTCCGCGCCGCGTGCTTTTTCTTGGTCATGTTGCTGGAATTGCCTGCGTTCTGGTTTACCCTTGCCATGGGGACATCTCTGGAATCATGGTGGACGTGGACACAGGCAAGTCGCGGGCAGGTGCTTGCCGCCGAGATTAGCAAGCGACTGGCAGCGTTTGGTATGGTCATAGTCCCGATCCTCGTGGTTTCGGCGGCTGTGGAGTCTTGGGGAGTCGTCCTGAGCATCAGGGAGACGACTTGGGGCCGCACCGGCGGCCCCGGAGATGGCGCGGAGGGGTGACCTCCGAAGTTATTGTGATTTATTGTGGTGTGGCATACCCGTGTCTTGAGGGCCCTGACTTTAGTGCGGTCACAGTGGCGAACGGGGCGGGCTGCGGCCAACGTTTTCTTGCTGAAATGAACAGGGCGGCTGCGGCAGCCCGGAGATATGTGAAAGAGCGGGCGCCAGAGGAAATCTTCTTGGCACCTTGACGCTGGCAGCGCTGCGATACTATAATGAGGAATAACAATGCCTCATCGCCGAGAGTGCCGATCGCAAGGTACAATCCCCTGAAACGCGGAGATTTGCGATGAGAGTGGTTCAGGACTGCCGGGGGAAGAGTCACTGACGGCCGGCACATAGCTGCGTAGTGTACTACTCCGCCTGCGTTTCGGAGCCCGAAATGCCGAATGCCTGTGTTGTTGGACTCCAATGGGGCGATGAGGGAAAAGGCAAAGTTGTAGACCTCCTCTCCGCGCACTTCGACATTATTGTCCGCTATCAGGGCGGGCCCAACGCCGGCCACACCGTTGTCCGCGATGGTGAAAAGTTTGTGTTGCACTTGGTACCCTCGGGCATATTGCGTCCGGGGAAGACGTGCGTGATTGGCAACGGTGTTGTCTTGGACCCGGAACAGTTACTCAAAGAGATTGAGGAACTGCGCCAGCGCGGCATTTATGTGGGCGACAACCTCAAGGTCAGCGACCGTGCCCACATTATCCTACCCTATCACAAGTTGCTTGATCGTCTTGCCGACCAGGCGCGGATTGGCACCACTGGAAAAGGCATTGGGCCGTGCTATGCAGATAAGATGGCGCGCGTTGGCATACGCGTGGCTGAGTGGCTGCAGCCGCGTCGTTTCCGCGAACGCCTGGAGGCGGAGGTGGCGGCCAAAAATCGTCTGCTGGGTCTACTCTACGATGCCGAGCCGCTGAAGGCTGCCGAAATCTACGAGCGCTATTGTGATTACGCGGAGAGGTTGCGGCCATTTGTATGCGACACAACTGATTTCCTGGCGGAGGCCATGGACCGCGGGCAGTCGGTGTTGTTTGAGGGCGCCCAGGGCACGCTTCTGGATGTGGACTTTGGCACTTATCCTTTCATCACCTCCTCGAATGCCTCGGTGGCTGGGGTGTCTGCCGGCGCTGGGGTTTCGCCGAAGCAACTCGATCTCATTATCGGCATCATGAAGGCGTACGCGACGCGCGTGGGGGAGGGCCCATTCCCGACCGAGGCGGAGCCCCAGTGCAGTGCGCGATTGCGCGAGCATGGCGGCGAGTATGGGGCCACTACCGGACGACCGAGGCGCTGCGGGTGGTTCGATGCTGTTTCTGTCCGGCACAGCGTGCGCCTGAACGGGGTGGACACCGTGTTTCTGACGAAACTTGATGTGCTGTCCGGAGAGCCCGTGCTGCGTATTTGTCGCGCCTACAGGCACAGTGGGAGTCTCATAAAGTTGTTTCCGCCAGACGCAGCGCTGCTGGACGAAGTTGAGCCGGTGTATGACGAACATCCCGGTTGGCGCGAGCCGCTGGCGTTGGCGCGTCAGTTTGAGGAATTGCCGCGCCAGGCGCAGGACTATGTTGGCGCCCTAGAGCGTGCGATCGGCGCGCCTATTGGTGCCATTTCGGTGGGCGAAGACCGTGCGGCCACGCTCTTTCGCCCGGAATGGCCCCTGGCTATACGCGAAGGATAGATAAAAGAGTGCGAATGGCCCCGAAGAGCCCGACACCAGGCACAGCGCCAGGTTCACTTTGCTCCCCTGATGAATTTGTGGTGTTGCCGCGCCACGTGGCCATCATAATGGATGGCAACGGGCGTTGGGCACAGGCTCGTGGTCTCAGCCGCATTCGCGGCCACGAGGAGGGGGTCAAATCAGTGCGGGAGGTGACCGAGGAGTGTACGCGACTCAAGATCGCTGAGCTGACACTCTATGCCTTCTCCACGGAGAACTGGCGGCGGCCGCCCTCTGAGGTGCGGGCGCTCATGAACCTTTTGCGGCAGTTCCTGGTGCAGGAACGTAAGACCATCATGTCTAACGGCGTACGGCTGCGGGCCATTGGACGCTTGGACGAACTTCCAACCATCGTGCGCAAGGAATTGGACAAGACTGTGCGGATGTCGGAAAATAATCCTAACCTCATCCTGCGTCTGGCGCTGAACTACGGCGGGCGTGCCGAGATTGTGGATGCGGTTCGCCGCATGATTCGGGCCGCGGCCGCCGGTACTCTGTCCGAGGCAGACGTTGATGACTCCGTCTTACGCCGCTATCTATATGACCCCGAGATGAGCGACCCTGACCTGCTCATTCGCACCGGAGGTGAGAAGCGCCTGAGCAATTTTCTCCTCTGGCAGGTCTCATACACTGAGTTATACCTCACTCCGGTCTGCTGGCCGGATTTTCGTCGGGAACAGTTGTGGGAAGCGTTGCGTGCCTTTGCCGCGCGCACGCGGCGCTTTGGCGGGCTCCCACCCCCGAAGCCCCGTACCGCCGTTTCTGTCCCCGCTGGGCACAAGCAGTGAAGCAGATTTCTGACAGCGAGAGCGTAACCGAGATCCTTCGCTTGGACAATCAAGAGGAAGCCCGTGCACTACTGGGCGCGCGGGACGAGAACCTGCGTCGTGTGCGCGATGCCTTTCTCGTCCGCGCCACCATGCGCGGCGGCGTCATCCGCGTGGAAGGCCTCCGCGATCGCGTGGCGCGGAGTTTGGCGGCCTTGCGACAGATGCGTAACATCGTGCGCGAGCGTGGCATGCTTATCGGGTCGGAGGTGGACGCAGTGATTGACTCGGTGAGTGTGGCGCCGGCGCGGCCGTCTGGGGCGCGGGTGGACGTCTTCTTCCCCGGGCGCGAGGTTGTGGCCCGCTCTGACGGCCAACTCGCCTACCTCAAGGCCATGCGCGAGCACGACCTCACCCTGTGTGTCGGGCCGGCGGGGACGGGCAAGACATACTTAGCTGTGGCAGTCGCTGTCTCCGAACTCAAGCACGGCAGGGTACGAAAGATCGTCCTGACACGGCCCGCCGTGGAGGCCGGCGAGCACCTCGGCTTCCTCCCTGGCGACATGGTCGCTAAGGTCAACCCCTACCTGCGTCCCCTGTATGACGCGCTTGGCGACATGATGTCGCCGCAGCACCTCAAACAATACATGGAGAACGACATCATTGAAGTAGTGCCGCTGGCCTTCATGCGCGGACGCACCCTGGACCACGCCTTCATCATATTGGATGAGGCGCAGAACTGCACCGTCGCCCAGATGAAGATGTTTCTCACCCGTCTCGGCAGCGCCTCGCGCTGTGTCGTTACCGGCGACATTAGCCAGATTGACCTGCCGCGGCACCTTGAATCCGGCTTGGTCCATGCGCGACGTATTCTGCGGGATGTCACCGGCATTGCCTCGGTAACCCTGACGCAGACAGACATTGTGCGGCACCCGCTGGTGCAGAAGATTGTGGATGCCTATGAGACGGCGCAGGCCGAATCACGGCGTCGCGCCGCTGAAGGCTCCGCCCCTGCGGGGGCAGGTAACGAGGTCTCAGTCGAAAGTCGCGCAGAAGGGCGTTGACGACGGCTCTAGCCTCGTCGGCTTTACAACACCTGACACCCGCCAACGGAAGGCCCAATGGCGAAGATCCCGCTCCTGTGCACGGACGGTGCGCCTGTCATCCGTTTCCGTGTCTTCAACACGGTGCGGCGCGGCGGCATTGGTGTGCGCACGGTGCAGGCCTTGGGGCGCATCTTCGCGCGTCTGTACGCGCCGGGCGACTGGGATGGTGGCATTATCAGCGTCGTCGTTGTTGGCGATGCCGAAATCGCTCGGCTGAACGCCCGTTTTCTCGGCCGAGGGGGCCCGACCGACGTCCTCGCCTTCCCATTGGATGACCGGACGCCATCGGGGTCGCCGCGCGTTATCGGGGACGTCGTGGTAAATGCTGAACAGGCCGAGCGTGTGGCACGCCAGCGCTGCGGTATGGGCCGGTGCTCGCCACTGCGGCAGGCATCACGAGCCGAGTTGGCCCTCTACATCGTGCACGGACTGCTCCACCTGGCTGGCTATGATGACCACTCGCCGGCGCAACGCCGACGCATGTATGCTGCCGAAAGAAAAGTTTTCCAAGCGGCGGGGTGGGATTATGTGCGTTGATTCAGAGAGAGGAAGCCGGTGAGTTCATGGCTATGGGGTATTATCGTCGGTGCCAGTGTCCTCTGTGGCGCAGCCATGACCCTGGAGTGGCTCCTGCGACACGTTTCTTGGGCGCGGCTGGATGCCTACCTGAAAGATTCCCGCCGACGTCGGGCGGTGGAGTTTTGCCTGTTTCATGAACATGGTGTTGCCTCATTTTGCGTCGCCGTAGGCCTCAGTTGTGTGGCGCTCCTGTCGGCGGGCACAGTAGTTCTCATTGCTGAACTGGCCTCATCTCGCTCGCTGGGGGTGTCCATGCCATTCGTCTTGGCGTGCGTCTTGGCCGTGTGCGTGTCGCTCCTCTTCGGAGTGTTTCTCCCAGCGCTGATCAATGTGGCCGGCGGCGAGCGGATTCTTATTGCAGTGGCGCCGTTTCTTGCCCGTCTCGTACGCGGAGCCATCCGTGCAGGCCAGGCATTCGCCATTCGCCCCCAGATTCCCAGCACCACCAGGGAGGCGACAGGGCCGACAGAGACTCCAGCCTGGGAGGAGGCTGATCGCGCGGCGCGTGACATGGCTTGGACGGTGGTGCGGTTGCGCCGTCTGACAGTGGGGGAAATCATGACGCCGCGTGCTCGGATGCTTGGTGTGGCCGAGACAGTTTCCCTTGATGAGGCGCGTGCCTTGGCCGTGGCTTCCGGCCACACTCGTTTTCCCGTCTGGCGCGAAACTCCCGACGATATCGTAGGCGTCCTGTATGCGAAAGACCTCCTGCGCTTCCTGACGCCGGAGACGAGTCGTCAGGCGCGGGTCGCTGACGTTGTGCGCCGCCCGTATTTTGTGCCTCATACCAAGCCGGCGATGGAGATGCTGGAAGAGTTCAAGGAAGGGCGGGTGCACATGGCAATCGTGCTTGATGAACATGGTGGCACTGCCGGTCTGGTGACCATTGAGGACATTATAGAGGAGGTCTTTGGCGAAATTCGTGACGAATACGACTACCGCCGCCAGACGCCGTTATTGCGCTCGCAGGCGGGGGTGGCCGAAGTCAGTGCTGCCTTACGCGTAGAGGAGTTGAATAATCTCTTGCATGTCAACCTACCGGGCAGCCCGGATTATGAGACTGTGGGCGGTTTTCTCGCCTGTAAACTGGGGCGTGTCCCGCATCCGGGAGAGGAGATCCACTTTGAGGGGCTACGCTTCGTTGTCCTGGCTGGGGATACGCGCAGAGTTGACCGCCTGCGGGTGGAGACACTGCGGGGTCCGGAACAATAGTGGCGCACGAAAAAACCCAGGCCATCGTGCTGCGGACGCTTGATTACAGCGAGACCAGCCAGGTTCTGGCCCTTTGCACCGAGTCTAGTGGCCAGGTTCGGGTCATTGCCAAGGGCGCCCGCCGTCAGGCTATGCGGGGAGTGAGCGTCCCCAACACACTTGACTATTGCGAAGTCATCTTCATCCCCAAGCCACCGCCGCATCTGAGCATCCTCACCGAGTGGCAGGTGTTTGACAGTTTTCCGCGTTTGCGTTCTAGTCTGGACCGTGTCCACGCGGCATTGTATGCTGTGGAACTGGTGCAGGAAACGACGGATCGTAGCGAGGATGATGCCGAAATTTTTCGTGCGCTCCTGGGTCTGGAACGGTCGCTCGCAGGTGGCGAGGATGCTTTTATTTCAGTGGTGACTTTTGAACTGAGACTCCTAGAAGCATTGGGAGTATGCCCGGAGACGGGTCAGTGTGTGCAGTGTGGCTCGCCCCTGGGTGGGCGTGCCTATTTCAGCCCGCAGGTGGGTGGGGCGCTGTGCCAGGAGTGTGGTCCGCGGGCTGCCGACGCCCTCCCAGCAATGGCCGGGACTCTCGCGAGCGTGGCACGCCTTCGTCGTGAGGCAGCCACAATGGGTATGAGCAGTGGAGGGCGCTTGCGGCTCCTGCATTCGGTCCGGGCTGATATGCGTCGTCTCCTGGACTTTTATTGGGACCATGTTCTCGCCCGTACGCCGCGAATGCGCCGCCATCTCCTGGCGCTTGTAAAGTCGCAGGGGGGAGCAGCCGAGTCATGAAAGTTCTACATTTGCCTGGGCGTCTGGCGCTGCTCTGGAGCGGCTGTCTTCTGGTTGTGCTCGTGGGAGCGGCCAGGGGCGCACGCGGAGCGGAGATGGTATGGCATCCGGAGGTCGGGCTTGTGGAACTCGGCGCAGCCCCGGCACGCACGCCTGAGGCTTTCTATGCTCATGCACTGGGACTGATGGTGCGCGGCGACTACCGGGCTGCGGACGAACTCCTGCTCCGCGGCCTAGAGCAGTTCCCCGCCTCCCCCCTTACGGCCAAGATGCAGTTTCGCCGCGCTGAGTGTGCGTTCAAACTGGGCAGGGAAAAGGAAGCCTTTGAACTGTGCAGCAGGCTTCTTTCCGCTGCTCCGGCTACGATGCCTGGCGCCGCCCCCGCCGCCAGCACCATCCGGAAACTCCGCTATGAGAGCGCCATCTCACTAGCCCGTCGCAGTGCAGATGCAGGGGTGGCGCTGCTTCGGCACATCGCGGAAGAAGGGAACGCGGATCCCTATGCGGCAGCTGCCTTAGTGGAGGCCGGCACCATTGAGATGCGCCATTGTCGCTATGGTGAAGCCCTCGGCCTCCTGGACGCGGGGCGCAAACGGCAGCCGGAGGACAAACTCGCGGCCGAGGCTACGTTGGCCATGGCGCTCTGCCACGTCCGCTTGGCACGTGAGCAGGGCAAGACTGAGTCCCTCAACATCGCTGCTGCTGAACTCCAAGACCTGCTCGCGTGGGGTGGGGAGCCGGACTTGCTGGAACGCGCGCGAAACTACCAGTGGGCCGTCCAGAATGCGCTTGCGGCCGGTGACGGGAAGGTGCGCGAGGTCTTCTACGCGGTCACCTGGTATCTTGACGGTGACTACGGGCGTGCCCAGGCGATATGCCGCAAGGCGTCCCGCCGCTTGCCCAAGGGGACTGCTGCGGAGGTGGCGCTGTTCTACAGCGCACGTTCCCTGGAGGCGATGGGCCGGTTGGTCGCGGCGTACGAAGCATTTGAGGGACTCCTTGCTGCCTATCCGGCGACCCCCTACTTCCGCGCGGTCCTGGAGGCAGAGTGGCGCATCGCTGAGCGGCTGCGCGAGGCAGGGGACCGGAACGTGCTGGATGTGTTGACGGCAATTGTTGCTCATGAGCCGCGCAGCCAGCGTGCCGCCGACGCCACCATGATGCGCGGCGATTGGCATTTTGACAGAGGAGACTACCTGGCAGCCGGCGAGGCGTATCGGGCGATACTGGAGGAGTACGGGCGCAGCCCGCACGTGCCTGTGGCGCGCTTCCGGTGTGGTGCCGCGCTGTATCACCTGGCAGCGCGCCGTGATCAGCCCGGAGAAATCCTTGAGGAGGCGGCAGCGCACCTTTCCGCATATCTGGCTGAGTATCCACATGGGAAGTTTGTCCCTGAAGCCCAAAGGCTCTTGGCGGCAACCCGAAACCGCCAGGCCGAAGAATTCTGGCAGATAGCTGCCTTCTACGGGCGACGGGCGGAGCCGGCCGCCAGAGCTTTCTACCTGCGGCTCATTGCCGGCGCCTATGCGGATACCGAGTGGGGTGGCCGGGCGCAGGCAGCACTGGCAGCGATCGGGGCTAGTTCAGTGCCGGCAGGACGCGACTCGGCGGATCCGTCGGTTTCCAGGGAGGTTCCCAATGTGCCGTGAGGCGAGCGTAAGTTTCGGCTTGGCTGCAGTGGTGGCAGCCATCGTGTTGACAGGTTGCGGCTATCGCGCCGGCGCGCTGGTCGCGGGCGATATTGCCACTGTGCACGTGGCGATGTTTGAGAACAGCACCTTCTATCGTGGCGTGGAGGTTCAACTGACCGACGCGGTGCGGATGGAGATCGCGCGGCGCACGCGGCTGCGACTGGCCGAGCCGGACCGGGCCGATTCGGTGTTGACCGGCCGGGTGGTCGGTGTGAGCGAGAAGGTATTGACGCACGATCCGGCTGGTAATGTGTTCACGCGTGAGGTCACGGTTTACGCCGACTTTGAGTGGCGTGACCGGCGCACCGGGCGCGTTCTAGCGCACGGTGCGCGGCTCGCGGCTCCTGCGCGCCTGCTCCCGGGCGTTGGCGCTGACACGAGCGGCGCCCGCATGGAGTCAGCGGTTGACTTGGCGCGTACGATCGTCAATCGTATGGAAGGCGAGTGGTAAAGGTGGCTCTTTCCGGCTATACTAGTGGTATACAGAGTCGTTGTGGCATGGAGGTTGTGCAAGATGTTGGAACCCCAGGGCAACCGTCCTGATGGCGGAGAGGGGCCGCCCGGCCGTTCGGCCAAGATGCGCGGCATTTTCTTCTGGACGCTCATGTTCGTCGGCATCATCATGTTGGTAACCATGATGAAGCCGGGCGGGATTTTCGGTCTGCGGCCCGACGAATTGCGCCTTGACCAGTTTTACCACGAACTGCGGGAAGGCCGGATCGAGTGGGTAAAAATCGGGCGCAACCGCGTTGAGGGTGGCTACATCCGTGAGGACACGGGGACACCGCGCCGCTTTACCATGGAACTCTTTGATGAGCAGCGCGCCGAGTTGACCAAGAGTCTAGTGGCGTGGAATGAGCAGGTCGGCGAGGGCAAGGGGAAGGGCAAACCGGTTCAAATCACTAATAAGGTCGGGGGCGAACTCCTTCAATACCTTCTCCTCAACCTGTTGCCGTGGGTTATCCTCTTCCTCCTCTTTTGGTTCCTCATTGTGCGACAGTTGCGCTCGGCGGGCATGGGCGGCGGCCTGCTGGCTTTTGGCAGAAGCCGGGCAAAACTGGCCAACCGCGAGCGGGTACGGGTTACCTTTGACGACGTCGCCGGCATTGATGAGGCCAAGGAGGAGGTGCGCGAGATTGTGGAGTTTCTCAAGAATCCGGCGAAGTTCCGCCGCCTCGGTGGGCGCATTCCGCGCGGTGTCCTCCTGGTTGGCAGCCCGGGAACAGGTAAGACTCTGCTGGCCAAGGCCATTGCCGGCGAGGCGGATGTCCCCTTCTTCAGCATCTCCGGGTCAGATTTCGTAGAGATGTTTGTCGGTGTCGGCGCCTCGCGGGTGCGGGACCTCTTCCGCCAGGCGAAGGAAAACGCTCCATGCATCGTCTTCCTTGACGAGATTGACGCGGTGGGGCGTCGTCGTGGTGCCGGGCTCGGCGGCGGCCATGATGAGCGCGAGCAGACGCTCAACGCCATTCTGGTGGAGATGGATGGTTTTGACCGTGATGACAGTGTTATTGTCATTGCGGCGACGAATCGTCCCGACGTGCTGGACCCCGCGCTGTTGCGTCCAGGGCGGTTTGACCGCCAGATTTCGGTGGATCTGCCCGACATCCGTGGGCGCGAGGAAATCCTCAAGGTGCATGCGCGGCGTTACAAACTGGCTCCGAGTGTGAACCTGCACCAGTTGGCGCGCGGTACCCCCACCTTCTCCGGCGCCGACCTGGAGGCAGTGTTGAACGAGGCCGCACTGCTCGCCACCCGCCGCGGCAAGGAGGCGGTGGAGATGGAGGATTTGGAGGAGGCGCGCGACAAGGTCCGCTGGGGCCGCCAGCGGCGCAGCCTGGTCATGGATGAAGAGGACCGGCGCATCACCGCGTTTCACGAGGCTGGCCACGCCCTCCTCGGCATGGTGCTGCCTTACGTGGAGCGGCCGCACAAGGTGACTATCGTGCCTCAGGGACACGCCCTTGGTGCGACGTTGGCACTGCCGGAAAAAGACCGCTATCACTACCAGAGGCGCAAGCTCCTGGCCGATATCGCCATGCTTCTTGGTGGGCGTGCTGCTGAGGAGTTGTTCTGTGGCGATGTCAGTAGTGGGGCACAGAACGACCTGGAACGTGCCACAGAATTGGCCCGCGCCATGGTGTGTCGCTGGGGCATGAGTGAGGTGCTTGGCCCCATCAGTTATCACGAGGGCGAGGACACCATCTTCCTGGGGCGGGAAATTACGCGCACGCGCACCCACGGTGAGGCGATGGCAGTCAAGATTGATGAGGAAATCCACCGCCTGATTACCAGCCAGTACGAACGGGCCCGCCAGACCCTCAAGGAACACGAGACGCAGTTGCGTGCTATGGCTGAGGCCCTCCTGAAGCACGAGGTACTGTACGCGCAGGACTTGGAGGCCATTATGGCAGGCCAGCCTCTGGCGCGGGATAAGTCTCCCTTGCCGGCATCGGCGGAGTCCGAGCCCAGGCCCGCGCCGACGGCGAGGGCTGCCACAGAGGTGCCACAGTTAACCCCGAAGCCGAAGCCAGCCTGAGTCGGGCGAGGGCGGCGCAGGGCAGCGGGTCGTCTCCAGCCAAGGGTCGGCTCATGCGGGACGCGCAGTGGGCATGTCTGTGTCGCCACAATCCGCGTGTGGTTGCTGCCGCTGCCGACTTACCCCTACAGTCGGAGATGGGGCGGACGGGCCCGTGCAGTCATGCACCGCGGGCGTTGGCAATGGAAGACGTCAGTGAGCCGCTATTTGCCTTCCTACACGAGGCGGCGGGGCCGGAAGTGGCGGTGGAGCGGCTGTCAGGCTTGGCTGGGGGAGTGTTATTCGTCGGCCCGCGTGGTGGCCTCATGGACTTGGCCACCCGACTGAGCAGACGACAGCTCGCTGCCGAGTTTTCCCCCGCACTGGAGACTCAGGCCACCGCTGCCGGCACTGCGATGCTGGCCGCGCTCCAGGCGTACGAGCGCGGCGAGTTCGTCCTGCGCCTGCCTGCCTGTGGCTGCCGTCCTGCCGGTGAACTGCGACTGGGGGGGCTGACGCGCGTCATGGGCGTCATCAATGTGACACCGGATTCTTTTTCCGACGGAGGCGAGTGTTTTGATGTTGAGCGAGCCGTGGCGCGCGGCTGCGAGATGGCCCAGGGCGGGGCTGATCTCCTTGACATAGGCGGCGAGTCCACGCGGCCAGGTGCTGAATCCGTGCCAGCGGCGGAGCAACTGCGGCGGGTTCTGCCAGTGATCAGCGCGTTGGCACGAGCGGAAGCCTGTCGCGGAGTTCCCCTTAGCGTGGATACCTCTTCGGCAGAAGTGGCAGAGAAGGCCCTTGATGCGGGAGCACAGGTGGTCAATGATGTAACAGCGTTGCGCGGCGACCCCCGTATGGCTGCACTCGTGGCCGAACGCGGCGTTCCGGTGGTGTTGATGCACATGCAGGGCACACCGCGCACAATGCAGGATGACCCGAAGTATGAGCACCTGCTGGCCGAGGTCTGCCGCTTCCTTCGTGAACGGATGACGGCTGCCATGGCCGCGGGCGTGCAGGAGGAGCAGATTGTTGTGGATCCGGGCATAGGCTTCGGGAAGACCGTGGCACACAACCTTGAGTTGCTGCGCCGCCTGGCCGAGTTGCGCAGTCTGGGGCGTCCTATACTCGTGGGGACGTCGCGCAAATCATTCATCGGGAGAACTCTTGGCCTGCCGGTTAAGGAGCGTCTCCTGGGGACGGCAGCGACTTTGGCCCTGGCCGTTGCCGCCGGTGCGGCGGTAGTACGGGTGCACGATGTGCCGGAGGCAGTCCAGGTGGTGCGCATGGCTGATGCTGTACTGGGGAGGACTTGATGTCCGTTCTGAAGTTCATCCTGCCGTCGGCCATTGAGTTGTTTCTGCTGTTTTTGGCCATGTACTATCTCCTGCGCTTTTTGCAGGGGACGCGCGGGGCGGGGATTCTGCGTGGGTTGGTGTTCATGATTGCGCTGGCCGTGCTGGTGTTGCCATTACTCGTGTCATGGCTGCAGTTGAATCGGTTGGTATTTCTGGTGCAGGCGCGCTTTGGCTGGATGGTCGCCGCTTTGATTGTCCTTTTCCAGCCGGAGTTCCGCCAAGCGCTCATTCGTTTGGGTGAGGCGCCGCTGATGCGCTGGTTTCTAAAGGCCGAGTCGCCGGTGGTGGCGGAGGTCGCGCGCGCCGCTGGCCGACTTGCGGACCTCGGCTTTGGCGCGCTTATCGTGTTGCAACGCGAGGTGGGACTGGGCTCATACATTGAGGGCGGGCGGCGGCTGGAGGCGGAAGTCTCGGCTGACCTGCTGGTGGCGCTATTCTGGCCTAACTCGCCCCTGCATGATGGGGCGGTCATCATTCGGGGTCACCGCATCGCCGCGGCCGGCTGTCTGTTGCCACTCAGCGACAACCCCAGTCTATCGCCCTCCCTGGGGACCAGGCACCGTGCTGCCATCGGCATCACCGAGGAATCCGATGCGGTGGCCGTCGTAGTGTCCGAGGAGACGCGCACTATATCGGTGGCATACCGGGGGCAACTGACGCGTGGTCTGAGCCCCACTGAACTCCAAAGAGTGCTGGAGGAGATAGCACGCGAGAGCGCAGCCGGCGCACCGGTTGTCAGGGAGGCCAGACCTTGATCTCTGTGCGCAGGCTGCTGTTTGACGACTGGCGCACCAAACTCATTGCTCTGGTTGCGGCCGTTGGCCTCTGGACATATGCCTATTATGTGGGAACGCCGCCCTCTACATTTCAGGTGCCCATCCGCATCGGCACGCCCAAGGATTGGCGCATAACGCGCGAGCCTAGAGGGGGAGCGCTGACGGTTTTTGTGCGTTGCCCCAAACGTTACCAGGAGTCGGTGCGACAGGCGGTTCAGAGTGGCGAGTTCCGCCTTGCCTATGAATTCAAGCCCGGTCCGGATGCTCCGGCGGAGATCACTAAGGAGATTATGGTGACAAGGGAGATGTTTGTGGTGCCGGATTACGACATCGTGATTACCGGCTGGGAACCGGGCACAGTTACCTTCACGGCGACGCGTAGCGTCACCAAGAAACTGCGGGTGAAGCTGGTGGTGTTCCCGCCTAAGGGCTATGTGCTATCCGGGGACCCGTGGCTCTGGCCGGAGTATGCGACCGTGGCGGGCCCGGCCTCGGCGCTGGAACGGGTGGAGGAGATTCGCACCGCCCCCATTCCGATTGCTCCGGAGGCCAGCATTAGTATCGCCCGCACTGGGGAGGTTGAGGTTGAGCAGTTCGTGGAGTTGGACGGTGTTCGCGTGCCTGTCTCATGTGAGCAGAAGGTGCGGTACAGTTTCCTGCTGCGGCAGGAACCGGATGCCCGGATTTTTGAGAAGGTGCGCGTCAACGTTGCCCGTGATCCCAGTTACCCCTATTTGGTGCGAATCCTCCGGGATGACAGTGAAATGAAGGTGACTGTCAGCGGGCCGCGCGATCTCGTCGCGGACCTCAAGCCAGAACAGATCTTCCTGTACGTTGACGTGAATCGGCTCGTGCCCAAGGACGCGCCCATGTACGAGCAGGTGCAGTGGGTCATCCGCAACTTGCCGCCGACCGTTTCGCCGGCTCTCTTTGAGGTGAAACTGGATAAACCGAGGGTCGGTATTGAAGTGAAGGAATCCAGCAAGTAGCCGCTCTGCGTGTTCAAGGAGAGACTGCCGTGAGTCGTCTGCCGCTATTGGGGGTGAACGTGGACCACGTGGCCACAGTGCGCCAGGCCAGGCGTACATTTGAGCCGGACCCGGTGGCGGCCGCGGTTTTGGCCACGCTGGGGGGTGCCGATGTCATCACCGTGCACCTGCGCGAGGACCGCCGCCACATCCAGGACCGCGACGTGCGCCTCCTGCGCGAGACGGTCTTCACCAAACTCAATCTGGAGATGTCGGTGGCGGAGGAAATTGTGCGCATAGCGCTGGAAGTCAAGCCGGAACAGGTGACCCTCGTGCCGGAAAAGCGTGAGGAGGTTACCACCGAGGGGGGACTGGATGTGGTGGGGGGCGAACGGCGCGTGCGCGAGGTGGTCAACCGCCTGCGTACGGCGGGCATCCTTGTCAGCCTCTTTGTGGACGCAGCACCGGAGCAGGTGCGCGCGGCAGCGGCGGTCGGGGCGGACAGCGTTGAACTGCACACCGGCCCCTACGCCAATGCGCGCGATGACGCCGCACGCGAGCGCGAACTGGCGTTGCTGGTCAACGCGGCACAAGTGGCAACGGAGGTCGGCCTGCGGGTCAATGCCGGCCACGGCTTGACCTATCACAACATCACCGGCCTCCTGGCGCGGTTGCGGCCGATGGAACTGCACATCGGCCACAGCATTGTCGCACGTGCCACCCTCGTAGGAATGGAGCGCGCTGTGCGCGAGATGAAGGACCTGATTGCACGTGTTGTGTATAACCCGTCCGACTGATCGAGCCTGGCGACGGGTACCGCACTGTCACGGTTGGCAACGATTACAGGGAGCTGCACCATGATCAAGTTGCGTGGTTGTATGGTAGCGCTGGTGACGCCGTTCCGTGATGGCGCGGTGGATACTGCCAAACTGGAAGAACTGGTGGACTGGCACATCGCCCAGGGCACCGACGCGCTGGTGCCCTGTGGCACCACAGGCGAATCGGCCACGCTGACGCACGAGGAGCACCGTCACGTGATTGAGGTGGTGGTCAAGCGTGCGGCGGGGCGCATCCCCGTCATCGCCGGCACTGGCTCCAACAGCACCGCCGAGGCTGTGGCGCTGACGCAGCATGCGGCACGCGCCGGCGCCACCGCCGCCCTGCTCATTACGCCTTATTACAACAAGCCCGAGCCGGAAGGGATGTACCTCCATTTTAAGAAGGTGGCGGAATCTGCCGACATTCCTATCATCCTCTACAACGTCCCCGGTCGCACAGGTCGCTCCATCACGCCGGAGACGGTAGCGCGCCTGGCGGCCATTCCGAACATCGTGGGCATCAAGGAGGCCAGTCTTTCTATTGAACAGGCCACGGAAATCCGGCGGCGCTGCGACATCATCATTCTTTCTGGCGAGGACTCCATGACGCTGCCGCTCATGGCCATCGGTGCCACGGGCGTGATCTCGGTGGTGGCCAACATTGCACCACGCTTGATGAAAAAACTGGTGGAGGCGTTCGCGGCCGGGCGCAACAGCGAGGCGGAAAGACTGCATCTGCAATTGTACCCCCTCTGCAAGGCCATGTTCTTGGAGACCAATCCCATTCCTGTCAAGGCTGCAATGCGTATGATGGGGATGCTCAATGGAGAACTGCGTCTGCCGCTTTCGCCGCTTTCGCCAGAGAAGGAGCCGGCCTTGCAGGCAGTGCTGCGCTCATTTGGACTGGTTTCCGACTAGAGGAGGCATGGTGGCCCTAGGGGCGACGGAAGTTTCTTCTCCGCCCTCACCATCTTGCGCGTAAGGGTGCCGACGAATGATTGACAAGAAGCGAGTGGAACAGAGCGTTCGCCTCTTTCTGCGGGCGATTGGCGAGGACCCGGATCGTCCTGGCTTGCGCCAGACGCCGAAGCGCGTTGCTGAGATGTGCGGTGAGATATTCAGCGGCATCGGCGCTGATCTGAGCAAGGTCATCAAGACGATTCACTCACATCCGCACGATGAAATTGTGCTGGTTAAGGATATCCCCTTTTACTCCGTTTGTGAGCATCACCTGCTGCCATTTCCCGGCGTTGCTCATGTGGCCTATATCCCTCAGGGCAACAGGATTACCGGCATCAGCAAACTTGCACGTATCGTGGATGTCGCGGCAAAGCGTTTGCAGACACAGGAACGGCTGACCACTGAGGTCGCCGACACCATCATGGCTGCACTCCGCCCCAAGGGCGTTCTGGTCATTATGGAGGCCGAGCACCTGTGCATGACCATGCGCGGGGTGGAGAAGGCCGGCAGTAAGACGGTTACATCTGTGGTGCGCGGTGTCTTCCGCCGCAACGCAGCTACGCGCACCGAAACCATGGCGCTCATCTACGGCAAGCACATTTGAGGTAGCATTACTCCGTGTGCCGCTACCTTCTGCGTCTTGGCTTGCGCCTCGTCGTGCTATTCCACCTCTACTAGCTGGTATTGCCGGCTCCCGTGGCCTAATTCGGTAAGATAGTCCACAATCACGTAGGGATTCTTGCGGTGGATGCGCTCGAAGAGGTGGCCCTCTTCACCAAGACGAATTTCAGGCGGCAGCGAGCCAGGGATGAGGTTCGCCACACGGATAAGATCGAGTGAGGCCTGCTCTATGGCGACGATGTCCTGGCCCGCCAGGATGCCAACGTCGGGGACAAGGGCCGGCGTCGTCATTCCCCAGCAGTCACAGAGCATGGTAACGTTAATCAGGACGTTGATAAACAAGACGTGTTCAGGTGGAAAGTTCCCGAGGACGAGCGAGGTCGTCAACGCCATGCCGCGCTGGAAATCCCTGTAGCGCCCTCCCACCAGCCTGAGCGCTTTTTCCGGGCAGATGAGCACGCAGTGCTGGCAAAACTTGCAGTCGTGGTAGAAGACTGAAAATTCGCCCTGCTCGTTAAAAGAGATGGCGTCATTGGGGCAGTTGTCCTCGCACTTCTTGCAATGAGTGCATCTCGTGGTATCCCACTCCAGACCGCCTTCCAGGGCGTGCAGGTCGCGGCGAGTATGCTCGGTTACGCAGCCCATACTGAGATTCTTGGCAGCCCCGCCGAAGCCGCAGGCCCCGTGTCCTTTAACGTGTGAGAAGTCAATCAGGGCCTCGGCGTCCATAACCTCTCCCGCTAGTTGCACCTCACGCAGTGAAAGGAAGGGTGGCTCAACGGCCCGCGTCTGAAAATAGCGGTCGGCGACTCCAGTGGCAGGAAGGAGCGGGCAACCGAGCGTCTCGGCGGTGTAGCCGCGCTCTGCGGCGGTGCGCACATTGTCCGGGATATCGGTAACGAATGCTTCCTTCGCGCCGGCAGCCCTGACTTTTTCGACAAGTTTGCGGGCAAGGAACGGATGAATGGTAGTAAACCCCGTGCCGCCACCGAGGTGCATCTTGATGGCAGTGCGTTTGCCCGAGACAATGCTGGCGAAGTCCAGACGCTCAAGGAGGCGCAGCCATTTTGCCCCGACCGAATTCTTCGGCTCCAGATTTTTCGGAGCATAGCGAACGAAGAGGAGTTCTGACGACATTGATCGTCCCCGATAAGGAATAGGAGTAGAAACCATTCATTCCACGACCGGTATCGTGCGAGTTACGAGCCTGGTTTTCCTTTGTTCCCCACCGGCTCGATCCGCAACCGAATTGAATGGTAGCATCAGCACCTAGGGGCGTCAACGCTTACCGCCGCTATCTTGGTGCAATGACGAAGTGTGAGTTGTCGGCACCAAAGATGACGGTTACCATGGCCTCTGGTATCTGTGCTGGTCAGTAACAACTTTTCCGGGACGATGCCAAGGCCGATAGTCGTATTGGATGCTTGCAGTTTGGTAGTAAGGCCGCCTCGTCTTTCCCTTCGCGGCTAGACGTTTGTGACGGAGATGGCAACTTTCGGATGCTCTCCGAAGTGGGGACAGAGCAATTTCCTCAAAGAGCCGGCTGTGCCTACACTACCTGACTGGGAAAGTTGGGTCGCAAGACAAGGGGCCTCAAAAGGGGTGATAATGGGGCAGGGCGTCAAGCCACTGCGCCCATGGTGCGGTAGCAGCAGCCGCCAATTGCGGCCAGCGGCGCACGCGCGCCTCTTGTGTTACCTCCATGTATCGTTTCATTACCTCGGTCACTTTCTTCGCGCTGATGTTCTTCGGTTCGCCCCTGAGCGTCAGGTCGAAGCCGCTGGCGATGAGAATCGCTCCGGCCTCGATCCCCTCCGGGATGCGCTCGGTGGTCATGCCCCCAGTGACGATAATGGGACAGTAGCCGAAGGCGGCGTCGCCGCGGCAGCGCCGTACCAGGGCGAGGTCACCGCCAAAGAGTTTAGCAAAGTGCGCCCCGGCTCCCACCTGGAAAAAGGCCTCGTTTACTGTGCTCGCCGTGGGCATGACGATACGCCGCGGCGCATATTTTCGGATTGTCTCCTCGTGCCAGCCAATCATTGAAACATAGCCATCCACGTCCATCGCGTCCAGCTCGGCGATGGTCAGCAACTGCGGGAACTTCCGCCGGCAATGGGCCACAATCATGTCGTTGTCCATTGTGCTGCCGACGAGGAGATAGAGATCCGGGTAGCGGGCACGAATCCAGGGAATCATCTGGTGTGCGTCCCGTCGCCGCAGCGTATACTCAATCGCCTTCATTCCGGCTGCCAGGCAGGCATCCAGCAACATCCGACTGTCAAACTCATCGTCCACGAAGATGGGAATAAATCCCTGGTTATGAATCGCCCGATAAGCGTCATGCAAGCGGCTCATTATCTCCTCCCGGCACATTGTGCCAGAGTTACTTGCCCTGCGTCATTGCTACCAGCCTTGGTCCTATTTCAGCCCCAGTTCTGCCAGGCGGCGCTCATCGCCCAGGCGCACTCCCTGTGCCAGGAGCGCCGCCTGCAATTGGCGGATGGGCACCTCCCCCGCTGAGATATCCGCGTGCGCCGCCAGCGCTGCCGCCGTCCCGGTTGCTTGACCGTAAATCATGCACCCACTCATGCCGCGGATGAGGCGCTTATTGCCGCCCTCGGTGCATATGCTCTTGGCGCTGCCGACGAGGAGGTGCGTCGCGCCGCTCGGCACCGCCGCGCCGAAGGGCAGGTCGCAGGTGTAGTCGAGAAAGCCGCCCGCGCCAGCCATCCTGGTCTCGGCAGGGGTGGTGGCGATGACATCATCGAAGTGGACCGGGCCAGGCGGTCCGTGCAGGTGTTCGACCTTGAGCATGGTGCGGCCCTGGATGAAGCGCAGCCCGCGGATCCCCAGATCAACGCCGATGTGCTCGACATAGGAGTGCTCGAAGCCTGGCACGTGTTTCTTGAGGAAATCGGCAACGTAGTAGCACATTCGCTGCGCATGGAGTTCTGCCCGCGACAGTTCGCGGATATCCGGGCCACGGTAGAAGACATAGTAGTTGGAGTTGATGACCACCGTGCCGTTGCGCCCCAGGCTGTACATCCCCATCACGTCAAGATTGATGGCGGGCGGGACTTCGGCCCGAAAGTCGCCACGGCGAATGGCCTCCTGAAGAAAGCGCCATTTCTTGCCGCCGTAGTGGGGGAAGAATAGAACGCCATCCTCGCGCCAGAGGCGGGCGAAATCCGCGTAATCCTTGACGCGGTCGTGGTCCTTCGGGAAGCCCTCAGGATCCTCCCCCAGGAAGGCCACAAACTTTTCTATGTCCACGCGAGCCAGTTTGAAGAGGAGCGATCCGTTGCCAGGATGCTCCACCACCTTCACCCCCGCCTGGACCGCCAAGTCCAGTTCCCCCGTGGCGTCAATTGTATTCTTTGCCAGTATGGCTCGGCGGCCAGACTTGCTCTCAAAGAAGCAGCCGCGCACTTGTGTGCCCTCAACGATGGGGCGTGCCGCCAAGGCATGGGTGAACACGGTCACCCCTGCCTCCTCAAGCATTTCTATGAGGATGACCTTAAGGCGCTCGCTGTCTATAGCGATTGCCTTGTGCCGGCGCCAGTTGGGATGAGCGGCTCCCGCCTTGACCAAGCGCTCCACTACCTCGGCGGCGATACCGTAAACGGTTTGCTGTCCGGAGGCGATGACGTAACGGTTGCCGATATTGGCCATCAGCGTCGCTGTGGCTACGCCACCAAGACAGCCGTTGCGTTCAAGGAGAATCGTCCTGGCCCCGTTGCGCCCCGCAGCAAGCGCTGCTGCAAAGCCCGAAAGTCCCCCTCCGGCGACGAGGACATCCACCTCATCCAGTACCGGGATGTGCCTTGCCGCCTCGGTCACAGTCCGTAACTGTGGGCTGGTTTTGCCTGCCATCATTTTTACCTGAGCCCCGATATAACGAACGAGTGAGTCCCAGTCACTACGGGAAAAGAGCCTGGGGAAATCGCGGGCGGTGCCCGATGAACGCGGGAACATTTGGTTGCTATTGCGCGTGCATCGCCCGGAGGTTTCGCAAACAGAGTTCTACGCACTTCAGTGGCGGATGGGCGTAACTTTCCTGTTCAACAATGTACCACTCTGTTCCACCTACCGTTTCACAAAGTGCCAACAGTTCTCGCCATGGCACGTCGCCCTCGCCAATTACTGCTTTCGGGTTGCTCGCCGAAAACTCTTTCAGGTGCACAGTGATGGCCCGGCCAGGATATCGCCTGAGAAAAGCTGTTGGTTCTCCGCCGCCGTGCATGGCGTTGCCTGTGTCCAATTGCATCACCACCTCCAGGCGGGTGTTGCCAAAGAATGTATCCCACGGCAACTCGCCCTCCAGGGGCTTGAACTCATGGTGGTGGTTGTGATAGCCGACCAGCATGCCGTGGGGCCGAACTTTTTCTGCCAGTTCATTGAAGAGCCTCGCCGTCTCTAGCCAGGCCGCACGTGAGCTGCGCCGTTCCGCTGGCAGCCCTGGCACTATCAGGTAGCGGTTGCCGAGTATTTGGTTGAACTCTATGGTTTTGGGCAACTCGTCGCCAAGTAGCGTATTCAGTCCGGTGTGCGTGCCGCAACATTGCAGGCCGAGGTCGTCAAGCATCCGGCACAGTTCCGCGGCGCTGCGGTTGTGGTAACCGGCGAACTCCACTCCGGCGTAGCCCATCTTGGCAATGGCGGTGAGTGTACCGGTCAGATCGCGCGCGCAATCGTCGCGCACGGAGTAGAGTTGCAGCCCGATGGGTCTGGTGATAGCCATGAGATATGCCTTTCGCACCAATGAACAGTTTGGGAATATTGGCGCGGCTACGCGACAGGATGTGAAACTACCTGAATGTAGAGGGAATGTCAAGGTTGCCCACGCGCGGATAAGCGCCGAGACAAGTGGTGCCGATGACTGCGCGGTTGATGAAAATGGTAGCGGGAACATTTTTGGTATCTGCGGCGAGTCGCGGGGCCGAGATGCCCCACTAACGGGCCTGCCACTTTCCCGGGGCGGGCTTGGGCCAGCCCCCACCACCGAGGGGGTGACGCAACGCTGTGGTCGTGGCCGACACGGTTGGGAGTGCTTTCAGCATGCAGACAAGTCCTGCTTCCGGCAGTGTCGCCGGCGCAGCACACGAGTGGCGCCTACTAGTAAATTTTGTGCTTGACTTGCGCAAGCAGGCTGACCTATAATCCCCTTGGCAGGTGGGAGGCGTACTGTATTCGGAACCAGTACCTTCAGGGGTTTGACGGAGGGAAGGGAGCATGACCGGGCCGGCCAAGGTGCTCATCGTGCTAATATGCATTTTGTCGGTTGCTTTCGCTGCCATCTCGGCGGTCCTTTTCAGCACGCGCCAGGACTATCGGGACATTCTGGAGAAGGCGAAGGAGCGTTATGCCGAGGACGTGGCGAAATTGCGTGGGGCTAATGAGCAACTCAAGGAAAATCTGATAAGGGTACGCACGGAGCGGGACGAGCATCGGACGCGTGCGGTAAGCGCCGAGGCCAAAGTCAGGCTCCTTGAGCACGAGGTGGGAAGACTACAGACCGAAGTTGTGGACCGCAACAACCAAATCATGGGTTTGCAAACTGACTTGAAGACCACCCTGGAAAAAGCGAACCTGTGGATGGCGCAAAACCAGGAACTAATGGGCCAGGTGCGGCAGCGCGAGAACGAGATTCTCAAACTGACCCAGGAGTTGCAGAAGAGTTCCCAGGAGAATCAGACACTGCGCACCGCCAATGCTGATCTTCAATCCGAACTGGAAAAGACCAAGGAACGCCTGACGGTGGCCGACGCCACTGTGGACCGGCAGCAGAAAATCCTTGATATCCTCTTTGAGCGTTTCATTGAGGCGCGGCCGATCATCAAGTCCGGCGTTGCCGTTCCCGACCTGCGTGGCAAGGTTCTCTTTGTCAACAAGGAATATGGCAACGTGATCATCAACCTGGGCGAGAAGCAGGGCGTGCGTAAGAATTACGAATTTACTGTGTATCGTGGCTCGCAGTTTATTGGCAAGATCGTCATTATTGACCTGCAGGAAGAGGATATGGCGGCCGGGAAGATCACGCTCCTGGCCCAGGGGCAGGAGATCCGGCAAGGAGACAGCGTTGCCACGCGCATTGCCCTCTAAATTCGGCGCTCGTTGTGACCAGGTCGGGCAGGCCATTTATGTGGTGTTGCTGGTCATCGCACTGGTGGCGGTCATTGTGGCGGTGACGTTCCCGGCGCTGGAGTATTTTGTGATGTACCACGGGAAGCCGGCACCCCGGGGGACGGAACCGCAATCTCTGCTTAAGCCGGAAGATGCCGCCATTCCGCCGGATACCGAAGGTATGCCGGTCGGTGGCGGGTCAAGCGCTGGACCGTAATAGCGGCAGTTGAACGGAACGCCCGGGACGGTTCCGAAATAGTAAAGTCAGCGTCTCCACACACCCAACTCACACGGCGACGACGAGGTAGGAAGCGGGAGAGGCATAGCTCTCCAGGCAAGAGGTTGCGCGTCGCGGTGTGCAAGCCTGGTTTGTTCCCAAGGGGCGGCAGAGTCATGTTTCGGCATTGTCGGCAGGAGCGCCGCACCAGCCCATTGCCCCCGTGGCTTAGCGGTTGTGGCGACCAGTCCGAGTGGGGTCCGCCGCGCCCAGGTTGGGGAGCGGCATTGGATACGAGAAACGTCCGATGATACTGGACAGACTTTACGGCCTTTTCTCCCGCGACATGGGTATTGACCTTGGCACCGCCAATACGCTCGTGTGTGTGGTGGGCGAGGGCATCGTCCTTTGCGAGCCATCAGTAGTGGCTGTTCAGCGTGGCACCAACCGGGTTTTGCTTGACGGTCAGGCGGTTGGCGAGGTGGCTAAGCAGATGCTGGGCAAGACCCCGGCCAACATCCAGGCAATTCGCCCCCTCAAAGACGGCAGTATTGCCGACTTTGAGATCGCGCGGGCGATGATTGAATATCTTATCAAGAAGGTCCACGGTCGCCAGCGCACTTTTCGCCGGCCGCGGCTGGTGATCGCCGTGCCCATCGGTGGTACCAGTGTTGAGCGGAGCGCGGTCAAGGACGCGGCCCTGCGTGCCGGGGCGCGCGAAGTCTATCTGATTGAGCAGCCCAAGGCCGCAGCGATCGGCCTGGGCCTCCCCGTGATGGACCCGGTGGCAAGCATGGTAGTTGATATCGGCGGGGGGACGACGCAGGTGGCGGTCCTCTCGCTCGGCGACATCGTCACCGCCGAGACCATCCGCATCGCCGGCGACGAATTTGACGAGGCCATAATGGAGTATATGAAACGCGCCTATAACCTCCTCGTTGGCGAGCGGACGGCGGAGCGCATCAAGATTGAAATCGGTTCGGTAGCTCCACTTGATAAAGAATTGACCATGGAGGTCAAGGGCCGCGATATGATCGCGCAGTTGCCGCGTGCCACCACTGTTACGTCCGAAGAAATCCGCGAGGCACTCGCGGAGCCGGTTAAACTGATTGTGGACGTTATCAAGCGTACTCTGGAACAAACTGAGCCGGAATTGGCCTCAGATTTGGTTGATCGTGGCATGGTATTGACCGGTGGTGGTGCCCTCTTGCGGGGCATGGACAAGGTTGTTGCCAAAGAAACTGGCCTTGCTGTACGGGTGGCGGAGGATCCCCTGAGTGCCGTTGCCCTTGGGACGGGTGCGGTGCTGGAAGAACTCGACCGGCTCAAACAGATCCTTGAAAGTACCGAGGATGAAGGTTAGGTGGGGAGTCTGGTCGCTGCGACAGGCGGTCATCCTTGGTGTCATCTCGGTCGTCCTGATCTTGCAGAACCTTCCGGTGGTGGAGACCGCCAGGCTGAGCGTTGTATTGCCAGCACAGCCATTACAGTGGGGCCTGACTTCTCTTCTCGGCCGACTGGAGCGCGGCTGGCGCTGTTTCCTTATGTCTGAGGGCGCCCAGAGCGAGGTTGCCGACCTCCAGCAGCGCATCGCCGCGCTTGAAACGCGCCTGGCGCGTCAAGAGGAGTTGCTGCGCGAGGCGCAGGTCTGCCTCCAGAACCTCAATGCGAGAATGCCTGATGGGGTACGCCCAATCGCGATCGCTCGAGTAATTGCGACTGACGCCAGCAGCCTGCGAGACGCGGTGCTAGTCAATGCCGGTGCACGCGACGGTGTCTCCCTGCAGACGGTAGCCGTCTGGAACGGTGTTCTCGTCGGAAGGGTTACTGCAGTTGGCCCCACCTGCAGCCGCGTCCGCCTGGTCAGTGATCCTGCCTCGCGTGTGGCGGCGCGTTCTGTCCGAACGCGGGACTTGGGCATCCTGAGTGGGCGTGGCGACGGCAGGTGCGTTCTCCAGTACGTCAGTTACCAGGGGGATATTCAGGCAGGAGACACTTTGGTCAGCGCCGGCACGGACGGCGTCTTTCCCCCCGCATTCCTTTTGGCACAGGTGGTGGCAGCGGACGACCGTCGTGGGGGACTGCTGCGACGTTTTGAGGCGCGGCCGAGTATCACCGCCAGCAGGATTGAGCACGTTCTCTTGGCGGCTTGGACGCCGCCGGATATGACGCTTTCGGTGACGCCGCAGTCACCTGTGCGCACATCGCGTGATGAGGGGGTCGCAGGGGAGACACGGCCGTGAGGTGGTTGGCGGCAGTTCTACTCCTGTTGATGAGCAGTGTTCTTGGAACAACGCTGGCAGCGCAGGTTCCTCCGCGGGAACTGAGGCCCGATCTGTTTTTCGTATTTGCTGTCATCGCGGCGGCTACGGTGCCTTCGGAACGGGCGCTCGTGTGGGTTTGGGCAGCGGGACTGGCCAAGGACATCTTTTCGGTCGGCCCAGTGGGCCTGCACGCCTTGCTCTTTCTCGGCGCAGGGCTGGTGGTTCTCCGCGTGCGGTCCTACGCCTACATTGAGGCACCGCTTGCCATGTTTCTACTGACTGGTGCGCTGGCCGGCGGCTGCGAGTTCATCTATGCCACCGCGCTCTTCGTGCAACAGCCGCAGGTGGTGCTGGGATCGGCACTCGCGCGAACCCTACTTCAGGCATTTGCCACTGGCCTGATGGCTGCGCTTGTCTGGCGTCTTGCCGAAAAACGGCTGCGGCACTTGGGGTGGCGGGGGCGCGTGCGGCTGCGGTAAGGAGGACAGTGGCCCGCGGCGTGCGTGATACTTTCCAGGGGACCAGAGGCAGATGTATAGGCGTCGGCTTCGCCTGCTTTTTCTCGCGGTCGTGGTTGCCTTCGGCATCCTGGCGCTGCGTCTGTTGCAGTTGCAGGTGTTGAGCGTCAGCCACGACTACGCTGGACAGGCGCGCAGTGCGCTCTACCGCCGGGAGGAGACCCGGCCACGCCGTGGGGACATTCGCGCGCGTAACGGATTGCTTTTGGCAGCGGACCGGGTGCGATATGACTTGGTTGTTCCGTATCAGCGTTTGCAGGGCGCGGACGAATCCTGGGTGGAAGCGACCAGCCGCGTTACGGGTGTTCCCCCCGAACAGCTGCGCCGGCGAGCAGCCGCGATCCTGGAAGATGTACGGCGCAGACGCATGGCAGTCGTGCGGCGGTATCCCGGCCTTTACGCAGAGACTAATCCGGCGTCGGCACGATACCGTCGCATCCGTGAGGAGGTCATGGCACACACGTTTGTACGCGATGTGAGCCTAGAAACAGTCGCGCGGGTAGAGGTTGCTCCGGGCGATTTTGGGGGAGCACGGATTGAGCCACGTTGCGAACGTATCTATCCGGAGGGACGGCTTGCGTGTCATGTGCTTGGGCATACGAGCCCGCTACAGGCAGGAGAGGAGAGGTCGCGCCTTACGGCCCAGGGTGCTTGGGTTCGCTTCCGAGAGGGGGACCTGCTTGGACGCAGCGGCCTGGAGTACCAGTACGATGATTGCCTGCGTGGCACGTGGGGTCTGAAATGGCAAAAGGACAACGTTGAATTGCGGTTGCGCGAAACTATTCTTGACCTGCCGCCGGTTGCAGGAGCCACCCTTTACGTGGCGTTGGACCCAGAAGCGCAGCGGGCGGCGGAGGCTGCCCTTGAGGGCCACATCGGCGCGGCTGTGCTTATGGACGTGCACACCGGCGAAGTTCTGGTTATGGCAAGCAGCCCGGGATACGACGTTAACAGGTTTGCTGAAGACTTTGAACGCCTGTCCCAGGACACGGCTGGACGGCCATTCATCAATCGGGCCATCCAGGATCCGGTCAGGCTCGGTTCGGTCATAAAAATTGTTCTCGCCCTCGCTGGCCTGGAAAGCGGCAGCCTAGCGCTCAATGAGTGCATTGAATGCCGTGGCACCTATGTGCTTGGCCAGCGTACCTTTTCCTGCGTCGCTCGCCACGGTCATGGGAATCTTGATGTCATCGGCGCGATTGAGCGATCCTGCAACGTCTTTTTCTACGTCTTGGGCCGTCGATTGGGGCCGGAGCGCATCGTTACTCTCGGGCGCGTACTCGGGCTCGGAAGGCGTACTGGCATTGACCTGCCCTATGAGTCTGCGGGACGTCTACCTGACCCGCAGTGGAAAGCTCAGGCCGGTTACGGCCCCTGGTATCCGGGTGACACACTCAATCTCAGCATCGGGGAGGGCGATGTACAGGTGACTCCGATACAGACGGCGGTAATGGTGGCGGCGGTAGCCAATGGTGGCAGAGTACTTCGCCCGCGTCTGTTTTTGCGTCTGGTGGATGATGAAGGGCGGACCTTGCCGCCTCCCGACGAGGAGGGGCCCGTCTTCCGGGAGGTGCAATTCAAGCCGGAAGTCTTGGCCACCGTCCGCGAAGGAATGCGTCAGGTGGTCTTTGGCGCAGCGGGCACGGCCCACCTCGTCTCCGCCCTTTTAGAGGTGAAAGCGGCGGGCAAGACAGGCTCGGCTGAGGTCATACCCGGGCGGCTGTACCACGCTTGGTTCGCGGGGTATGCCCCGTACGATCGTCCCAGGGTTGCCTGTGCGGTGGCAGTGCATCGCTCACCGCTGCATGGCGGTGAGGTGGCGGCGACGATTGCCGCCCAAGTACTCCAAGCTTACTTCCGCCGCGATATGGCCACGGTGGCCAGCACGGGGGGGGCCTGCGGCGCAAGGCCATGATTAAGCGCGAATATCTCCGGGAGTGCGATTGGATACTGCTGGCTACAGCCCTCGGCTTGAGCGCCATTGGGGTTGCCTTCGTCTGGAGCGCTACCTACGAGTATGTGCCCACTGGAAAGAGTTATGCCCGCGGCTGGGCGCAGGTTCAGGCGCGCTGGCTGGTGGTAGCCATGGTCACCCTGTTGATTACTTGGTTCTTTGATTATTTGTGGTTCCGTCGGCAAGCATATCTGTTCTACGCTGTTTGTCTCCTCCTGCTGGGATGGGTCATGGCGTTTGGGGTGAGGCGTGGGGGTGCGACGCGGTGGATATCTGTAGGTAACTACCTGTTGCAGCCTGCTGAATTGATGAAGGTGGCGGTGATACTCGCCCTGGCTCGCTACTTGGCCTTCCAACGGCACGTGCGTCAACTGGGAGGCCTCGTTTGGCCCTTCGTACTTGTTCTCCTCCCAATGGTAATGATTGTGCGGCAGCCCGACTTGGGCACGGCTCTCGTGTTTCTCCCGGTGATGTTCGCCATGCTTTATGCTGCCGGAGCCCAGTCTAAACACCTTGCCCTGGCCCTTGGGGCGGGAGCGGCTGCCGCACCGCTCATGTGGTTCATAGTGATGTCGGATTTCCAGAAGGCGCGCATCCTCAGTTTCCTGTTTCCAGACGCCGATCGTTACGGTGCGGGGTTTCACGGTCTGCAATCGCTGATTGCCATCGGTTCTGGTGGTCTGACCGGCAAAGGGTTTGCCCAGGGTTCGCAGCATCTGCTTGATCTTCTTCCGGCGGCACATACGGATTTTATCTTCGCGGTCATTGCCGAGGAGTGGGGTTTCCTGGGAAGCCTGTTTGTTCTCGCCCTCTATTTCATTATGTTCTGGCGCACGCTGCGGATTGCGGCCCGCACACGCGAGCCCTTTGGGCGACTAGTTGTCGTCGGGGCGCTGGCCATCTTTGCGTTTCAGACCTGCGTCAACATCGGCATGACCATGCGTCTCTGTCCAATAACGGGCATAACGCTCCCCTTTGTCAGTTATGGCGGTTCCTCGCTTCTTTCCTCATACGTGCTCCTCGGGCTGATCATCAACATTGGCATGCGACGCAAGGCGGTGGTGGCGCCCGACGATTTCGCGTAGAATGGTGTCATTCGACGCGGCACTGAGGCCGCGTGAGGGCAGGCAGCGTGTCAATCTGTAGTTGGAATTCGTTGACTGGGGTGTTTGGGGAGGGAGACTGACTCTTGTCGGAATCGTTGCGGAAGGCGGTTGTGCGTCATGTCCTGCCGCACGTGAAAGAGCCCGCCTCTTATATTGGTGGCGAGTGGAACCAGGTAAACAAGGACCACGCTGCGGTGGACCTGAAGGTTTGCTTGGCGTTTCCGGACACTTATGCGATTGGCATGTCTCATACGGGTCTGCACATCCTGTACGGGACCATCAATCGGCGTCCGGACGCGGTGGCCGAGCGCGTTTTTGCTCCCTGGCCCGATATGGCGCAAATGCTGCGCGCGCGCGGCCTGCCGCTTTACAGCCTGGAGTCCTTTACTCCGCTGTGCGAGTTTGACATCCTTGGCTTTTCGCTGCAGTATGAGATGTCGTTCACCAACGTGCTGACGATGCTGCAGTTGGGTGGCTTGCCCCTGCGCGCTGCCGATCGTGGGCCTGCAGATACCTTAGTCATTGCTGGCGGGCCGTGTGCCCTCATGCCGGAGCCGATGGCCGAGTTTATTGATCTCTTTGTCGTCGGCGATGGCGAGGAAGTGATTCACCGCCTTCTGGACGCATTCCGTTCGGCGCGGGCGACCCATCTGCAGACGCGGACCGACCTACTTCGGGAGGTAGTGCGCCGTTGTCCGCACGTGTATGCGCCTGTGCTCTATGAGGTTGTCTACGCAGCCGATGGGCGGGTTGATTGCGTGCGGCCGCGTTTTCCCGATGTGCCGCCGCGCATTGAGGCCGCAGTGGTCGCGGACTTGAATCAGGCCTACTATCCCGACCGCCCCATCGTCCCCTATGTGGAAATTGTGCATGACCGTATCACATTGGAAATCATGCGTGGCTGCCCCCACCGGTGCCGGTATTGCTCTGCCGGATGGACGCGCACTCCGCTGCGTCTGCGTTCGGTTGAACGGCTGGTGGAGTTGGCGGAATCCTCCTACCGGCATACTGGTTACTCGGAGATATCGCTAGCTGCGCTTTCCAGTTGCGACTACCCGCATTTGGGTGACCTTGTTGCTCGGCTGAATGAGCGGTTCGCATTGCGCGGTGTCAACCTGTCGTTGCCGTCCCTGCGCGTGGACCGCAAGGTTGTCAATCTTCCTCCTCTCTTGAGCGTGGTTCGCCGTTCCGGCCTTACTCTGGCACCGGAGGCGGGCACGGAGCGACTGCGTGCCGTTCTGGGTAAACAGGTCTCGGATGAGGCCCTCTTCAATGGCATTGAGGAGGCCTACCGGGCCGGATGGACGCACGTGAAGTTGTATTTTATGGTTGGCCTGCCGACGGAGCGGGATGAGGACATTGAGGCGATTGTCCGCTTGGTGTTGCAGGCTGCCGCACTGGGCCGGAAGTCGCCGCGGGGGCGGGGTGGCCTCAATGTAACCGTGGCGCCATTTGTGCCCAAGGCGCACACGCCCTTTCAGTGGGAGGCCATGGCACCAGTGGAGCGTTTGGAGGAAATCCGCCGACGCCTCCACGATCGGCTGCGGGGCGTCAGCCGCCGCGCAGGCCAGCATGTGGTTCCGAAAGTGCATCGCATTGAACGCAGTTTACTGGAGGCGGTATTCAGCCGCGGCGACCGACGGTTGGCTCAGGTGGTGCACCAAGCCTGGAAGAGTGGTTGCCAGTTTGACGCCTGGGACGAGTATTTCGACTTTGGCAAGTGGCTCAGTGCCTTCCGGGAAGCCGGCTTAGACCCGGACTTCTACGCCCACCGGCAGCGTGGTCAGCATGAGGCCTTGCCTTGGGATCACCTGAGCGCCGGCACTTCGCGCGAACAACTGTGGCAGGAGCGCGAGCGGGCAATGGCTGCTGCGGGATAGTTCTGCCGTGCGACCCCGGGGGTGGCAGTATCTGCCATCGGCACATAATTCAGATTACCTGCGGCCACTTTGTTGTTATTAACGCGGACACGGAAAACCGGGATATTGCAGAAAAATGTCCGAAAACCGCAATGAACTTTGCGCACGCCTTCTGGCTGACTGCACCGCGGCGCAGCGTGAGGCGATAACATACACGAGCGGGCCACTTCTGGTGCTGGCGGGGGCGGGAAGTGGTAAGACGCGAGTCATTACGCGGCGCATTAGTTACCTCCTAGCCACCGGAGTGGCTCCGCAGGAAATTCTCGCCATCACCTTCACCAATAAGGCCGCCGACGAAATGCGCCAGCGCGTGGCGGCACTCTGTGGGCCCAAACTACGCGGTGAACAGGTTTGGCTCTCCACTTTTCACTCCATGTGTGCCCGACTCCTCCGCGCGCATGCGGAATGCCTCGGGCGGAGCCCAGCCTTTTCCATATATGATGATGCGGACACCATCCAGGCGATTCGTCAGGCGCTCAAGGATTGTGACCTCACTGCAGAGACGTGGGCGCCGGCCAAAGTTGCCCGTGCCGTCAGCGAAGCGAAGGCTCAGCTTCTTGGCGCCGACGAATACGCTGCTGCGGCCAGCACCTACTTCCAGATGGGAGTGGCCCGGGTGTATCGCCGTTACAGCACCATCCTGCACGCGAACAACGCCATGGATTTTGACGACCTGCTCTTACAGGTGGCATTGCTCCTGCGCCATGTGCCGTATGTATGCGAGCGCTACCAGGAGCGCTTCCGCCACATCCTCATAGACGAATACCAAGACACCAACCACGCTCAGTATGTCATTGCCAAAACGCTGGCGGCGCGCCATCGTAACATCTGCGTTACTGGCGACCCTGACCAGTCAATTTATGGATGGCGGGGTGCAGATATCGGCAACATCCTTGCCTTTGAGCGTGATTATCCTGATGCCAAGGTGGTGCGGCTGGAACAGAACTATCGCAGCACCAAGGTCATCCTGCGGGCCGCCAGTGCCCTGATTTGTCATAACTTCCAGCGAAAACACAAGGAACTGTGGACAGAAAACCCCGAAGGTGTGCTTTTGCGTTTCTTGGCATGTGAGGATGAGCAGGACGAAGCACGCACGGTGACGCGGGACATTGCCGCCCGAGTGCGTCAGGGAATGTCATTTGGCAACATAGCGGTTTTCTATCGCACCAACGCGCAATCGCGCAGCCTGGAGACCGCGTTGCGCGAATTCGACATACCCTACGCAATCGTGGCTGGGACTTCGTTCTTCGCGCGGCGCGAGATACGCGATCTCGTCGCCTACCTGCGGGTGATGGTCAATCCGCATGATGAGGTGGCGCTGGAACGTGTCCTCAACGTGCCACCGCGCGGGCTTGGTGGGCGCAGTGTGGGGCGGCTGCGGGCATGGGCACAAGGGAGGGGATGCACGCTGCATGAGGCATTGCTCCACGCGGCCGAGACAGGGTTGCGCGGCACGCAGGCGGCGGCCGCTCAGGAACTTGGTGTACTACTGGAGGAAATTCGATCTGGCGCTGGCGGGTTGGCAACCACTTGCCTCCAAGCGTTGATTGATCGCCTCAATTACGTTGCCTATGTGCAGAAACACTTGAGCGATGCCGAAGACCGCCTGAACAACGTTCGTGAACTGGTCAGTGCCGCCGCGGAGTACGATCGCGCAAATCCTGAGGGTGGTGTGGCGGGGTTCCTTGAACGTATTGCCCTCGTCTCTGACCAGGACGCCTACGATGGCACTCGTCAGGCAGTGTCACTGATGACGCTGCATGCTGCCAAGGGCCTGGAGTTCTCCCTCTGTTACATCACGGGGCTGGAAGAGGGACTGCTGCCTCTGGCCAGGCAGGGAGAAGGAGAAGGTAACCTGGAAGAAGAGCGCCGCTTGTGCTTTGTGGGCCTCACACGCGCTCAGCACGAAGTGGTACTCACCTGTGCCGCACAGCGCAGCCGCGCAGGCAGGCGCGAATACACCACGCCTTCGCGTTTTCTGGCGGAGATGGGACGGGAGGTGATGGAGATAAGTTCACTCCGTCCACTGCCTGAAGAATTGAGTCGCGAGCCGCCCTCGCACGCACCGCAGCAGGGAATGCGCATCGTGTATGATAAAGAGGGCCGCCTTCAGATGGCATCATTGGCGGATGACCACAACCCCAAGCGTATTCACGCCGGAAGTGATGTGCAACCAGAGGCCCCCTTTGATTCCGGCGACTGGGTGGTGCATCCGACCTTTGGTCGCGGCCAAGTGCTTGGATTGACCGGTTGGGGTGAGCGTCGTATCGCGCTCGTGCGTTTCAATCAGGTTGGCCTCAAACGCATCGCGCTGCGGGTGGGGGTGTTGAAGAAGGTGCTGCGCTGAGCCAGTAGTATCATTCCGAGAAGGGGTTGCATCATAACATCTATCTATGCGCCGTGGAATCCAACGGTAGCGCTCAGCCAGCATCATCGTCTTCGTGTTCACTTGCTGCGTCATCGCCCGCTGTGGTTGCTGGCGCATCGCCGGTGCCGGGCCATTCTCCGGGCTTGAGAAGGACTTCGCGTGCCTGGCTTCCCTTGTAGGGGCCGAGGATGCCATTCTCGGCCATAAGGTCAATCAGCCGCGCTGCGCGTGAGTAACCGATGCCCAGTTTGCGTTGGAGGAGTGAGACCGAACCGCGCTGCGTTTCCACCACGATGCGGACTGCTTCGTCGTACAGTTCGTCGCGTGCGTTCGTCGTGCCGAGCGCGGTCGGCCGGTGTTGCACCAGGTCGGTATGGTATTCTGCTTGCCCCTGGGCCTTGACGTGCTCCACGACGCGCCTGATTTCCTCGTCGCTGGTGAAGGTTCCCTGGGCGCGGACGAGGCGCGACGTGCCGGGCGGCAGGAAGAGCATATCGCCTTGGCCGAGCAATTTCTCCGCCCCCGGCCGATCAAGGATGGTGCGGGAGTCCACCTGTTGTGCGGTATGGAAGGCAATACGACAGGGCAAGTTTGCCTTGATAAGCCCGGTTACGACGTCCACAGAAGGGCGCTGAGTGGCCATAACCACATGGATGCCTACGGCGCGGGACTTCTGGGAGATGCGCGCAATGGCGGCCTCCACCTCTTTGCCCGAAGTAATCATCAGGTCGGCCAGTTCGTCAATGATGATGACAATGTAGGGCATGTGGAAGGGGATGTCATCAAGTTGCGCATCTTCCTCGGGTTGGAGGCGCTCGCGGATGCCCTTCTCACCCAGCTTATTATAGGCGGTGATATTCCGCACCCCGACGCGGTTGAGAAGGTCGTAACGTGCATCCATCTGCACGCACACCCAGTCAAGCACTGCGGCCGCCTTTTTCATGTCGGTGAGCACCGGACACATCAGGTGCGGGATGCCCTCGTAGCCGGCCAATTCCACCATCTTTGGGTCTATGAGGATGAGTTTGAGGTTGTCGGGGAACTGGGTCATGAGGAGGCACACGATGATGGAATTAATACAAACCGACTTGCCCGCACCGGTAGCGCCGGCGATGAGAAGGTGTGGCATCTGAGCCAGGTCCGCTACCAGGGGTGCACCCACGGCGTCCTTGCCCAGAAGAAGTGGAATGCTCATGCGCTTGCGTTCCAGAACTCCGGCCTCAATCAATTCGCGCAGGCGCACGACTTGACGGACGGCGTTCGGCACCTCAATGCCGATAGTGGTCTTTCCCGGAATGGGAGCGATTACACGCACTCCGGAAGCCTTGAGGTGGCGGGCGATGTCATCGGCAAGGCTCTGAACGCGGGTAATCTTTATGCCGGGTGCGAGTTCAATTTCATACTGAGTGATTACCGGACCACGGTCAATTTCAACGACCTCTGCCTCAATCCCGAATTCCGCGAGTGTCCGCTCCAAGATGACCGCTTTTTCGCGGATCTGGTCCTCGCTCTCGGAATCAGAGCGCGGGGGCACTTCGTCAAGTAGTTCCACAGGGGGCAGGGTGTAGTCACCCGCGAAGCGAATTTCCTCTTCGCCAGCCGCTATCAGCGTACGGCGAGCGCGCTCGCGCGCACGCCGGTCGCTCCGCTTACTCTCCTTAGTCCTCGCCGCCGTTTCGCCTGTCGCTGTGGTAGTTCCCTCTTCTTCGTTCGGCTCGCCAGCCGGCTCCGCCGGTGTGGCCGTGGTCTTGGCGGGCTTGGCTTGGGTCTTGCTCGGTGGTGCGGGCGTGGGCTCAGCAGTGGGCAATGGGAATGCCTTGGCCCGACGGCGTTCCCGCCAGCGCGTCAACCAATGGGCCGCTAACTGATAGGGGAGCATTTCTGTGGCGACGAGAAAGGACAGCACGCTCAGTGTGAGAAAGAGGAGGTAGGCCCCGAATCCAAGCGGCGGCAGCGCCCAGCCGCCGAGGGCATATCCGAGGAGACCCTCCCAACCCGCGGGCCGCGGCACCGCATACGGTCTCCCATCGGCGTGCCGAGCGTTGGCCAGAGGTCGCCCGATAAGCAGGTGCATGAGTGTCGAAGCGCTTAGTGCAAGTACGACGATAGCAGCCAGTTTCAACCACAGGTGTGCTGGTTTACCGGAACGGAGCGTGCTGACTCCGTAGCCTGCCAGCAGGATGACAAGCAGGAAGGAGACGGGGGGGCCGAAGAGAAACTGGAGCACCGCCGCCAGTGCAGCGCCGACGCTGCCGCACCAGTTGTTGCCAGGCTGCATGTCCGGCCAGCGGTGATCGTAGTCGGGAAGGACGGCAGAACCTTGGATGTTATGGCTGAGGAGGCTGAGGAGAAGAAAAAGGGCAATTACCAGGAGTGCGACGCCTACGACGATGCGAAGCATGTGCTCGCGGCCTGGCGACGTGAGAGATGGGAGCAAACGATGGCTATTGCCGTGGGGGACCGGTTGCTGTTTGCGATCAGAAGGGAGAGACTCTCTACCCATTTTCAGTGGCCTGTATGGCCGAAGCCGCCCTCGCCGCGCGCTGTTTCATCAAGGCTGGGCAGGACGCGAACCTGCGCCCGCGCCACTGGCTGTACCACCAGTTGTGCCACGCGCATCCCTCGCCGCACGACGAAGGGCTCGCGGCCGATGTTACCAAGGATGACGCCCACCTCGCCGCGGTAGTCGCTGTCAATCGTTCCGGGTGCATTAACGACGATGATGCCATGCTTGAGCGCCAAGCCACTACGCGGGCGCACCTGGGCCTCATACCCCGGCGGCACCGCCAGGTACAGGCCTGTGGGAATCAACCGGATTTCCCCGGGGGCAATCACCACCCCTTCCTCAACTGCGGCGTGGAGGTCCATCCCACTCGCCCCCTCGCTCATGTAGCGGGGCAATGGGACATCCTCGCAACCTGCTTTGCGCCGCACCTGGAGTTCAATGGTTGGGGCGTGGTTGGCGTCAGTCATACTGCCTCCTTGTCCGTTCGGAGGCCAGAGTTTCAAGAAGCGTCACAATGTGGCCAGCAATTTCTTCCTTCGGCATCTCCGGCAGCACAGTTTTATGTCCATTGCGTTGGATGATAGTCGCCGTGCTGCGGTCTGCTGCCATCGCTTGCGGCCCATTGAGCACAACAGCATCTAGGTTCTTCTGACGGAGTTTCAGCAGGGCGTTGTGCTCGCCGGCCTGTGCCTCCAGCGCAAAGCCGATGAGAATTTTGTTGCCCTTGCGTGCGCCAATCTCGCCGAGGATATCGGGATTACGCAGAAAGCGTACGACCAGTTCAGCGGCATCCTTCTTTATCTTGCCCGGATGTCGCTTCGCCGGACGGTAGTCGCAGACCGCCGCCGTCATTACGAGCGCATCGCAGTTTTCAAAATGATGGAGGACGCAGTTGCGCATCTCCTCGGCGCTGACGACATCCTCGCGCCGGACGCCCGGCGGCGATGCCAAGACCACCGGGCCGGCAATGAGGGTCACCGTGTGGCCAGCCCGGGCCGCTGCTCCGGCGATGGCAAATCCCATCTTGCCGGACGAAGCATTGGTGAGGAAGCGGACATCATCAAGGTACTCACGCGTGGGCCCTGCAGTTACGAGCACGTTCAACTTGCGTTCAGTCATGGATGGCTCACTTTTCTCCTGTGTGCAGGATAACGCACTGGCGGTAGAGGATGCAAGCCCAACAACACTGGTTATCGCCCCTGCGCTTAGAGGATCGCGCAGTCAGTGTGGACCGCGTCGCGACAGTGCCGCGCGGACTGCCGCCAAAATGGCTGCAGCCTCGGCCATGCGCCCTTTGCCGACCTTGCCGGAAGCCAGCCGGCCCACCTCGGGGCCGACAAAGACACATCCGCGCCGTCTGAGCGAACGGATGTTGGCCTGCACGGCAGGGTGCGCGTACATGGCCGCATCCATGGCCGGGGCGATGACTATCGGGCAGGAGACTGAAAGGGCCGTGCAACTGAGGATGTCGTCGGCAAAGCCACCGGCGAGGCGCGCGATGGTCGTCGCTGTGGCTGGAGCAATGAGGAGTAAATCCGCTGAATCAGCGAGCGAGACGTGCACCGGTTGCGGCGGAGTCCGTCGGTGGAATAGGTCAGTAATGACCGGACGATGGGTAATGCTTTCAAATGTAAGCGGTGTAATGAACCTGCGGGCACACCGCGTCATGAGGACGGTGACGGCGGCGCCAGCCTGAACCAACTGAGAGGCGAGGGCGGCACCCTTGTAGGCAGCAACACTGCCGGTGATGCCCAGCAGAATATGCCGGCCCTGCAACGGGGCGCTGGCGCCCATCACTCGCCTCCGAGGAATTTGGCCAAGTCCTTAGCTTTGGTCTCCGGCAAACTCAGTTTGATTTTGCCGTTCTCAATTTCGTCGAGCACTGTCTGGAAGAGTTGTTCCGTGTCGGTTTCGCCCAGGCGCGGTGAGTTCAGGATCAACTCCTGCATGCGCTTCTGCGCCAGGACGGTGAGTTTGAAACGGCCCCCGACAAGGTCTGTCAACCTTTCCAGTCTTTCAGTGTTCAGCATTTTTCCTCCTTGCCTCGGCTACTAGTTGTTCCAGTTCACCGACCGCCCGGTCCAAGTCGTCGTTGACCACCTCCCGGTCAAAGAGATAGCGGTGGGCCATTTCCATTTCGGCGCGAGCCAGCCGCTCGCGGATACGCGGTTCGGCTTCAGTGCCACGGGCGCGCAGCCGGGCAGCAAGGGCCTCCTGGCTCGGGGCCCGCACGAAGATGGCATAAGCGTGTGGCATCTGGGCCTTCACTTGCGCCGCCCCATTCACGTCTATCTCCAGGATGATGACCGCACCTGCAGCGAGAGCCGACTCGACGGGCGCGCGGGGTGTCCCGTAGCGGTTTCCGAAATGCTCTGACCATTCAAGGAGTTCACCGTTTTCTAGCAGGCGGTCAAACTCTGGTGGAGATACGAAACGGTAATCGCTGTCCTGCACCTCGCCCGGCCGTCTGGGGCGAGTGGTGACCGAGACGGACCGGCGATACTCCGGGTGGCGTTCCAGAAGACGTCGCACCAGCGTCGTCTTGCCACAGCCTGACGGTCCGGAGATAATTATCACCTTGCCCTGGCCACACGTCTCGTGCGACGCGGCCGGAACGGCGTACGCATCGATGTTGGCGGCCATTCGGCCTACTCCACGTTCTGCGCCTGTTCGCGCAGTTTATCAATTTCGTTCTTCAACTCCAGGACGTTGCGGATAAGGTGCTCGTTGTTGACCTTGCTGGCCATGGTGTTCGCCTCACGGAACATCTCCTGGATAATGAACTCCAGTTTCCGACCGCAAGGTTCCGCATCCTGCGGGGCCTGTTTCAGGTGCTGGACGTGGCTGCGCAGGCGGTTGAGTTCTTCAGCGACGTCGGATTTGTCGGCAAGGAGTGCTACTTCACGGTCAATTGCTGCTTGTTCCACGGTTGTGCTGCGTCCGGCGAGCAGTTCATCCAGCCGCGCGGTGAGGCGAGCGCGAAATTCGGCGATAGCCTGCGGGAGTTGGCTTTCGACGTGGTCCAGCAGGTGCTCAATGCGAGCGCAGTGTTCGCTGATTGACTGCCAGATGAATGCTCCCTCCTGTTCGCGCATGCGCACAAACTCGGCCAGCGCCTGTCGCAAAATCTCGGTTGTCTTTTCCCAAATTGCGTCAGAAACATGCGCGATGCTCTTTGACTTCACCAGCGTGCCGGGAAGGAGCAGGAGGCTTTCAACGCGGACCGGCTCGTTGTCCCCCAGCTCCCGTTTCAGGCAGGTGAGGTCGCGATGGTAGGCTTTGATCGCGGCAGCATCAAGAGAATATCCCGGCTCGCCGGCCAGGTTTTCCATGTCAATAGAGACGTAGACAGTGCCGCGGGTAACTTGCTGGCGCAGAATGCGCTCTATGTCCATTTCGCGTCCAAGAAAGGTATCCGGCAACCGGCAGACTACCTTGAGGCTACGGTTATTGACCGCGCGCAGTTCAACATGCAAGGCGTAATCAGGCGTCGTCAGGTGCGCCTTGCCAAAGCCGGTCATGCTGCGGACCACGGGCTTCTTACGCTCCTCCAGCGATAGATGAGGGCCGGCGCAGTTGCTGGCTGCCGGGCTTCTCAATGGGCACACCAGCGCGGCACATGGGGCAAAGTTCGGGAGCGAAGGTGGGAATCTCCACCTGCAGGAGTGCCGCCACGCGCACTTGTGCAAAGCGTTGGGCCCCGCCACGATCCACCAGGCAGGCAATCCCTGCCAGTCTTGCCCGGCGGCGTTCTACTTCCGCCACGATCTCGGCCACCGAACCGCCGGTGGTCATTACGTCCTCAGCGGCGAGAACATTTTCGCCAGCGTGTATGGCGAATCCACGTCGGAGCAGGAGCGGACCATCGCCCTTTCTCTCCATGAAGATGCTGCGCGCACCGAGCGCACGCGCCAGTTCATAGGCGAGGATGATGCCGCCTGCCGCTGGACCGATAACGACGTCTATCTTATCGCCAAGCCATGGTTGTGCCAGTTGACGGCAGAGGCTTTCGGCAAGCCGAGGATGCTGCAACAAGAGTGCGCACTGCAGGTAGCGCTCGCTGTGCAGGCCGGAGGCTAACTCAAAATGTCCCTTGAGCAGCGCCTGCTCTCGTTCAAAGAGGGCGAGAATTTCCTCCTGATTCATCAGACCCACCTTGCGAAGCTAGGGATTGCCGGGCGCCTTGGGGGTTTTGCTCGCCGGTGGCACAGGGCTGGCGGGCGCATCTACCACGGAACGGTTGGCCTGGCGCGCGCGCCACACGCCTGCGGCGAGCGTCAGGACAATCAGTAGCACGCCAAGCACCACCGTAATCTTTTGCGCCAGCGTGGTTGCCTTAGTGCCGAAGGCGGTTTCAACGCCGCCGACCCCAAAGGCGCCAGAGAGGCCACCCCCGCGACCGCGCTGAAGTAGGATGATGCCGACCAGCAAGACACAGCAGAGGATGAGGAGAATGGTCAAGAGAGCGCCGATGATCATGCCAAGCTCCTTTGGCCAGCCTGGTCACAAGTGTGTTGGAGTTTGTTGACACTCGTTGCCCTGAAGCGACAAACGGCTGCCACATTCTGCGTATTCTTGCCACGCACGGCAAAAATGTCCCGCCCGGTCACTTCAAGGCGGCTTCTACGATTGCCACAAACGAATCGGCTGAGAGGCTGGCCCCACCTACTAATGCACCATCAACATCCGGCTGAGACAGCAGGGATTTGGCGTTCTCGGGCTTGACGCTGCCGCCGTACTGGATGCGGATGGTCTCTGCGTGCTTCGTCCCGTAATGCTGGGCGACCAGTGCGCGGAGGTATTCATGCACCTCCTGCGCCTGCTGCGGTGTGGCGTTGCGCCCGGTGCCGATAGCCCACACTGGCTCATAGGCTATGGTAATCCGCTCCATGGCGGTGCCATCCACACCATCAAGTGCTCCCAGAAGTTGTCGGCGCACGACGTCTTTAGTGCGCTCGGCGTCGCGTTCCTCCAGCGTCTCGCCGACACAGATAATCGGTTCCAGGCCGCAGGCGAGCGCAGCCTTTACCTTCGCATTAATCATCGTGTCAGTTTCACCGAATACCTGGCGTCTTTCCGAATGGCCGAGGATAACGTGCCGGCACCCGACGTCACGCAGCATAGTTGGCGCGATTTCGCCCGTGAAGGCGCCCTCGTTTTTCCAGTGGGCATTTTGTGCACCAAGGCGGATGCGGCTGCCGTGCAGCACGGCCGCTACCGTCGTAAGCGCCACGAAAGGCGGGCAGATGCCGACATCAGCGCCCTCAAAACTATCGAGGCGCTGGCGGATGGTTTTGGCCAATTCTTCAGCCTGGCGAAGGGTAAGGTGCATCTTCCAGTTGCCGACCACGAAGGGCCTGCGCGCCATAGCGACGCGTTCCTTCCTAGATTGTGGGGGCCTTGGGGTAAGAACCCAGGAGTTTCATCTGACTGCAGTGCCGACTAACTTCCGCAAGGGCGCGCCTCACAGGTTCTTCCTCGCAGTGGCCGTCAAAGTCAATGAAAAAACAGTAGTCCCACACTTTGCGGCGCGAAGGCCAGGATTCGATTTTGGTCATATTGATACCGCTGTCGCTCAGCGGCCGCAGAATGCTGACGAGTGCTCCGACCTCATCCTTGATAAAGCAGAGGATGCTGGTCTTGTCGTTGCCCGTTGGTTGTCCAAAGGTCTTGCCGAGGACAAAGAACCGGGTAGCGTTGTGAGGGTTGTCCTCAATGTTGGCGTGAAGGATGGTTAAGCCATAGATCCGCGCTGCCTCTTCGTGGGCAATGGCGGCGCTCTCCGGCTCGGCAGTGGCTAGTCGGGCCGCCTGCGTCGTGCTGGCAGTTTCCTTGAGTTCTGCCGCAGGGTAATGTTCAGCTAGCCAGCGGCGACATTGCCCCAGGACTTCCGCCTTGGAGTAGATGCGCGTTATTTGCGCATCGCGGCTGCGTGCCATCAGGTTATGATGAATCCGCAACTGAATCTCGCCGCAGATTTTCAGTTGCGATTCCATGAAGGCATCCAGCGTTTCGCCCACGCCGCCCTCGCTGGAGTTCTCAATGGGCACAACGCCATGGTCAGCTCGCTCGCTCTCCACTTCAGCGAACACGCCGCTGATGGAGTTAACGGGCAGGTATTCGGCGGCGGAGCCGAACTGGCGCTTGACCGCCTGATGAGCGAATGTGCCCTCCGGTCCAAGGAAGGCAACGCGCACCGGTCGCTCCAGGGCGCGACAGGCAGAAATTACCTCGGTGTAGATACTGCGCAACGAAGCAGCAGGAAGCGGGCCAGTGTTAGCGTTGGCTACACGGCGCAGGACCTGCTCCTCGCGGTCGGGCGCGTAGGTCAGGGCCCGGTTGGCGCGCTTGATCTTGCCGATGTCCACTGCCAGCCGTGCGCGCTCATTGAGAAGGGCGACGATTCGAACGTCCAGTTCGTCAATCTTGGCACGCAGCTCTTCGATTCCCATTCCCATGGGCCTGATCTTGCGAGCAGAGGTTTCCGTTTCTCTCGTGAAAAAGTAATAATATCATGATTTCTGCCAGGAGTCAAATCACACGATGGGCCTGGTTGCCGATTTTCCCTGGGGAGACGGATGGACCGGGCTTGACGCGGGTTCCGAATCTGATATTATTTGCCGCACGCGACGCAGACCCAGTTTCCCGGAGACCGCGGCAATGATGAAGAAGATTGAAGCCTACATTCAACCCTCGCGGCTGGATGCACTTAAGGATGCCCTTATCCAAGTCGGCATCAGCGGCATGACGGTTTATCAGGTGCAGGGCTTTGGCCGACAGCGAGGATATCGGCAGGGTGAAAAAGGAGCCGGCGGTGCGAAGTTTCTGGACAAGGTGAAGATGGAGATTGTAGTGGAAGATGAGCAGGTTGAGCGCATTTTGGGCATTATCGCCGACTTGGCCCAGACAGGCACCATCGGGGCGGGGAAGGTGTTTGTGATTCCGGTTGAGGATGCACTGCGTGTGGGCACAGGTGAGACGGGGACCGCCGCTATTCACTAGTGGGGGACGGTGGCGGCGCAGGCCGTGTTCCTGGGACGTTGCGAGGACATGGCAACAATGGACAACCTGAGGGAGGCAAAGTAGAAGAGGCAATGGCTTCGGACATCCTGAATCCCTGGCAGAATGCCCTGACGCAGTTTGATGTGATTGCGGCCCGGATGAATCTGGAGCCCGCACTTCGTGCAGTACTTCGCCAGCCACGCCGGGTGCTGGCAGTATCCATCCCAGTCGTCATGGACGATGGCTCGGTGAAAGTTTTTGAGGGCTACCGCGTCCAACACAGTCTGACGCGGGGGCCGGCCAAGGGTGGCATTCGTTATCATCCCGACGTGACATTGGACGAAGTCAAGGCCCTGGCCATGTGGATGACTTGGAAGTGTGCAGTGGTGGGTATCCCGTATGGCGGGGCCAAAGGTGGCATCGTTTGCAATCCCAAGCAGATGTCCCTGGGTGAGTTGGAGCGTCTGACCCGCCGCTACACCTCGGAAATACTGCCGATCATTGGCCCGGAAGTGGATATCCCAGCCCCCGACGTGAACACTAAACCGCAGATGATGGCGTGGATTATGGATACTTACAGCATGAACAAGGGATACACCGTGCCGGCCGTGGTCACCGGCAAGCCCTTAAGCGTCGGCGGCCTGTGCGGGCGCGAAGAGGCCACCGGGCGCGGCGGCGTCTATGTGCTATTATCGCTGCTCAAAGTGCTCAATATGACGCCGCAGGGTTTACGGGTTGCGATTCAGGGCTTCGGCAACGCGGGTATGTACTGTGCGCGGTTGCTCCGGGAACTGCGTTGCAAGATTATCGCCGTTAGCGATTCGCGCGGCGGTGTGTTCAAGGGCGATGGCCTGGACCCGGAGGCGGTTGTGCGACACAAGGCAGCGACCAGCTCGGTCGTCGGACTGAGTGGGGCAGAGACGATTACGAACCAGGAATTGCTCGCCCTGGAATGCGACATCCTGGTGCCGGCTGCGCTGGAAAACCAGATTACTGTCGAAAACGCGGCACAAGTGCGGGCCAAGGTCGTGCTTGAACTGGCCAATGGCCCTACGACGCCAGAGGCCGACGAGGTCTTGGCCAACAGAGGTGTGGTTGTCATACCCGACATCCTTGCCAACGCTGGTGGGGTGACCGTCTCCTACTTTGAATGGCTCCAGAACCTTCTGCCGTATCCTTGGACGCAGCGAGAGGTGCAGTTGAAATTGCGGGACATCATGCAATGGGCCGCCAAGACGGTGTGGGATCGCGCCCAGGCCGAGGGCATCTCGCTGCGCACCGCCGCACTTTCCATCGCCGTGGAGCGTGTGGCAGAAGCGACGCGGACGCGGGGCATCTATCCGTGAGAAGGCAGGTTGCGGGTTGTTCTCGTTTTTGCTACCCTGCTTCCACATAATATCAGAGGAATCATGCGCAGGAGGGATAGGGGAACTATGGTGGAAACAAGCCGGCCGATACATATTGTTGTTTTCCTCGGTGCCCTGTGCGTGGTGACCTGTGTGGCCTCGGGCTGCGCCACGGTTACCGGCACGCTGACGGGCGCATTCACGGGTGCGGTTGACCTGCCGGCTGAGACCTATCGGCATAATCGGGAAACCTTCCATGAGTATCCGATAGTTTTCGGGCTTGATGCGCTCATCCTTGGCCCGGTTGGGGTGGTGACAGGGCCTGTCATGGGGCTTGCCAAGGGCGTGGCGCTTGATGTGCAATGGTGTGCGGGCCAGGTGAACTACGGCGATGTCTTCGGGGGTTATGGCCCGACCAGCATCTGGCGTCCCCACACGCTGCAGTGGCCTTCGAAGGCGCCGCCGGCGAAGCCGTAAGGCCTCTGTCTCCTAGGCCGGGTTGCGGGCAACTGTGGCGTCAGCTCCTTATGCCGACGCCGCGGTCACGTTGTGGCTCTGCTTTTCCATATTTGCGCAAAGGGGGAGATCATGACAATCGGGGAGGGACGCACCGCCCGGGGCATGAAGGACGTCAGCAAGGATTTCCTCTCCGGCTTGATGACAGTGTTGCCGGTCGCGCTCACGCTCTTCATCCTCTACTGGGGCGGATCAAAGGTCGAGTTCTATCTGGGCAAGTTGGTCAAGGTGTTCATCCCCGCCGACTATTATCGCTGGGGGATGGGCCTTGTGCTTGGGGCGATACTTGTTTATCTCGTCGGCCTCCTGATGCGTGGCGTGGTCTTCCGCCGCCTGTACCAGTGGGGAGAGGATGCCCTGCTGGAGCGCATTCCCCTGGTCAAAACCCTTTATGGCTCGCTGCGCGACCTGACCGGCTATTTCTCTTCGCCGGGGAAGAAGCGGTTTGACCAGGTGGTTCTGGTGCGGCTCGGCGACGGCTCCGCGCGCATGGTCGGCTTCGTCACGCGCGAGGATTTCAGTGAGATGCCGCTGGGCATGGTCACAGGTGACGATGTGGCTGTCTATGTGCCACTCAGTTATCAGATCGGCGGCTATACGCTGATCGTGCCGCGCTCGGCGGTGCAGCGGGTGGAGATGCCGTTCCAGGAGGCGATGCGCTTCGTGCTCACCGCGGGCATGTCGGCGGGCAAGGCCTCACCCGCAAATGCAAGCGGGACAGGCGGGCGATGAGCGCAGCCATGCAGGGGAGCGCTCCGACATCGTTTTATTCCTGGTGCTCCCCCAGCCGGCCAGAGTGATAACTTACGGAAAGGGCAAAATGCGAATACGCCGCCAGGTGATTGACGTTCACGTGCACCATCCGGGCGCAACAGACCCGGAGATGGATGCGTATGTGGAGCAGATGGAGAAATACGGGGTAGTGGCGGCGCTGGTCAATGCCGTTGCCGATGATTCTTACACAGAACTGGGTGGCAACGAGAGTGTTCTCCGCGTCGTGCGCCGGCATCCGGGGCGACTGTTCGGCAGCGCCTATATTGACCTGCGCGACCCTGTGCGCAAGACCATTCGCACGATTGAGAAGTACGCCGACGCTGGCTTCCGCTTCGTTAAGATGTTTCCCAATTTCGGTTTTGACCCCAATGATGAGTGCCACGAGCCAGTATGGCGAGCGCTGGAAAAGCGCGGCATGGGGTGTCTCTCCCACTGTGGCTGGGTGGCCGGACCGAAACAGGATCGGCGGCTTCGAATTCACTCGCTTACCGCGTCGCCTTTCCACTTTGAGGTGCCGGCGCGGCGACATCCCGGCATCAACTTCATCTTCGCCCACTTCGGCGGCGGCGCGACCTACTTGGAAACCATTGTCCTGACCAGCCGCCTGCCCAACGCCTACGCTGACGTCACCCCGGGCTGGGGGCGATGGGTCTTTGAGAATCGCATGCCCGGGCTCAATGCTCTCTACTTCACCCAGGTCCTCTACGGCACCGATAATGCTGGCGTGCGCTACGGGCAGGATATCCAGTGGTGGGTGCGGACACTGCGGGCGATGGGGCGCAGCGCGGACGATCTGGACAATTTCTTCTGTAACAATGCCGCGCGTCTCCTCGGTATTGCCCCGGTCCAGGCGCGCGAATCTCGTCCACGGGGCCGCGCGCTCGCGAGGAAGTGAAGTGCGCCTGTGTGATTTCGGGCGTTCCTACGTGACCTGGTGGTCCCGTCGTGGACCACAGCCGAACACTGCCAGAATTCAGATTGACGCCCGCTGCTCGCTGGGGGAGGATGGCGGCGGCTGCCGCGAGGATTTCGTGCTCATCACTCCGTGCAAGGCGGAGCGGATGTACCTAGCCGACAACCTCTTCCAGGTGCCCAATTATGACTATTGCGGTGTGTGGTCATCCGATGATTACATGGTCTTGCGCACGCCACTGGTCCACGCCCAGCCGGGGAGTGCTATTCAGGAGATCGAGATCGGGCGTAACGCGGAACGCTTTGAAAAGGTGCGCATTGACCTGGCATGGCACGAGTCGGCAGAACCGCTCGCCGATGGACAAGCCATTGTGCAGGCAACACTGGCAAACCGGCCAATTGCCGCCACCACGACACTCACGGACCCCAAGAGTGGTCTCCGGGTCATTCTGGAATATCCTGTCAAGACCATGAACGTTCAGCCGGAGACGAATCGCTTTCAGGTGGACACGGGTCCAGTGCTGTTGCCCGACTTTGAGGCGAAGGCGAGCCGGAGCATTGAACGGCTGGTCATGGCCTTCGTTTGCTACAATACCTTCGATAGGGCGGAGTTCGTGATTCGCCGCCCGACGCCGGTTCAGATTGCAGGCCGCGAGGTCTGCCGGGTGTGGCACTACTCGGAGATACGCGTCATGCCCGCCGAGCACCGCATCTTTGCCGTCGGCGGTTAGACTGCGTAGCGTGCCAGACCGCTGCTGCCTCCGCTTGTGTCAATCGACACCTGGGAATCGGCAATCCGCAACGGCTACCCGCTCCCCTTCTTGTACACCGGCTGACCGCACTTCGGGCATTTATACTCGTATACCCTCTCCGGCGGCTGGTGGTATTCCCTGGGGGGGGCAGCCACCATCTGACCGCAACTCATGCATTTCACCGCCTCGGCCAGAGAGTAGTTGCCGCACTTCGGACACTTGCGGTAGCCGGTCTTTTCGTCCTCTTTTGCGGTGAGGAAGGCATTGATTTTCATCTCAAAAGCGCCGCATTTGACGCAGGCGACAGTGGTGGTATCGCGCTCGGTCTTGCCCAACCGCTCACCTGGTCCCGCGACCCGGATGACGGTGATAACCGTCGCCGCCACAATGACCAGAATAAGGATCACAATGCCGACATTTTTTCCCATCTGTTTCTCCCAAAAACCCGTGGCCCCGGACGCCACTCGCCGGGGCCACAAGGTGTCAGCAACGCATCACTGCGCCGTTCCTACGGGACGTTGATGCCGAAGGCATCCACATCAATCTCCGCGGCGAGGTCAAAGAGGTGGAATATCCACGGCTGGCCCTGCACCGCTGCCAGCGGCTCGCCTTCGTTCCAACTGGCGTGCGTGTCCTGGTAGTAGAAAGCGACGCTCGTAGAGGGCACCCCGCCCGAGGGGGAGCCTGCCGTGATGGCCTTGTTGTAGGTCGGGTAGGGCAGGCTGGTCACCGGCAGACGGGGGTAAACTTCCTCGGTAATGGTTCCGTTGGTGCCGCCGTGGGATACGTGCCAGTAGATGATGCGCTGCTCCACATCGCCGTACCAGCGCACGGCATAATCGCCGTAGAGGACATTGTAGCCGTCCTTGTGATGGCGGATGCCCGCGCCTGGGATTCGCCAGTTCGGGGTGGGGTCGGAACCCCAGCCCGAGGCCCCCTGGTTGTTCTTGTAGAAGTTGTCTGAAACAACCGCCCGATTGCCCAAGCGACGCTGGGTCTTGAACACGGCCGCGCCCCAGGTGGTCACCACCCGCGGGTTCGTCCAGTAAACAGAAACAGGCCTCGACACCGATTCCGGCGTGGTCTGGGAGGTAGTGGGTGGGGTCATGGGGTTGCAGATGCTGGAACGGTAGAAGTAGTGACTGTGAACGGTGACGCCCTCGCTCGTCTTATTTGTTCCAACGCCCCAGTTGCCGTGCGTGAGGGTTCGGCTATCGGTGCCGCCGGCGTTGAGCCAGTCACGCAGGTCGCGGCGTTGTGTCCCGCACTGATAGGGAACATCGCCGCGCGCCGCGTTGGCAAAAGATGGGCAATAGAAGGCCTTGGCGTCGGGCACGAGGTTGCCGTGCAGAAGAAGGCCGAGATTGATGGGGCCGAGTTGTAGTGTTTGTGTCGCGACAAACTTCAGGCCGGAAGCCATGGCGGTGCATTCGAGCATGTTGTTACCATCGCGGCCAGATTCCGTGACATACACACGTTCGTACTGCCCGTTGATAGGGCTCATGGCCGCAAAGGTACCCATGCCGCGCTGATAATAGCCAGGACTGGGCTCGTAGCGGTAAGGCGGCCCAGCAGGGAGGAATTCGCCATACAAGCCCATATACATTTCCAGGCCCTTGCCCAACTGGTTGAGGTTGTTCTGACATACGCTTCTGCGGGCGCGCTCGCGGGCGGCCACCAGCGCCGGCAACAATAACGCCGCCAGAATGGCAATGATCGCCACGACGACCAGCAACTCAATCAATGTGAACGCGGCCAGCGACCACCATCGCCTGAGATAATCCCACATCC
>Ga0272448_1000069_pt1 | contig 146748 bp, 129 predicted proteins | sample YNPCB0191_FD_202220 | JGI IMG/M metagenome (GOLD analysis project Ga0272448, IMG submission 202220) | Hot spring sediment microbial communities from Yellowstone National Park, WY, United States - YNP-CB-019-1 | ecosystem: Environmental > Aquatic > Thermal springs > Hot (42-90C) > Sediment... | reverse complement strand
CCCTCCCTTCTCCCAGGTTGCTCCTTTGATTACTGCATCGTGCCTGTTTCCTGACAAATCCTCGCTTATCTCTCCCTTCCCCTCTTCAAATCCCCAGTGTGCCACCAGCCCCTTCTCAGCGGAAAAACAGCATACAGCATACAGCAGATAGCATACTGTAGCCAGAATAACAATGCGCAGTGTTTTTCTCACTCTTACCTCCCATTCATCTATGTTTTATAGCCTGTGATTCAGTCGTCTTCCTGTGCGAGGCGAAATCCGGAATTAAATCGTGGATAAACCTGCTTCCGCAGGATTTGCGAATGACCAGTTCAGGAATAAGACAAATCCTTTTGTAGTTATTTGCCTTTCTTTCTCCGTTGATTCTTTCAAACAGAAGTGTTGCAGCAATATCACCCATTTCATATTCAGGAATTTTTACAGTTGTAAGTGGAACATCCAGGAATTGCGCAAATCCTATATCATCAAATCCCACTACTGCAATGTCCTCGGGCACTCTTATACCTTTTTCCTTCAATGCCCTCATACAGCCAATCGCAATTAAATCATTAAAGGTAAAAATTGCAGTGGGGTTCCCTCCGTTTGAAAGCAGCTTAAAAGCTGCCTGATATCCTTCCTCAATCTTTCCCTGACCTGTAATGGTTTCTACAACAAGTTCATCAGAAAAAGGCAGGTTGTTATCCCTGAGGGCATTTCTGTAGCCAAGAAACCTCTGGCAGGCAGGATGCCTGTGCCTCAATCCACGGCTGATATAAGCAATTCTTTTGTGTCCCAATCTTATCAGATGATTCACCGCGTCATACGCACCTTTTATGTTGTCCACATCCACGCAATCACATTTTACTTCTGAAGGCGGACACAGGAAGACAGCAGGAATTTTTCTCTTTTTGAGTAGCTCCAGATATCTCTGCGGGTTTTGAATGGGAGAGATAATAAGCCCTGAAACCCTGTTTTCTAAAAGGCTATTTATATACTTTTCCTCTTTTGTTAAAGAATGCTCTGTATTGGTAACAAGGAGATTACATCCCTCTTCCTCTACTTTTCTTTCTATTGCCTGTATTATAGGTGAATAGAATGGATTTGTTATATCAATGAGAACCAGACCTATATTGTTCGTTTTGCCCTTACTTAAACCCCGGGCTAATGGGTTTGGAGAATAGCCATTCCTGCTGGCAATCCTAAGGATTTTTTCTTTTGTGGCAGGGCTGATACGGGGAAGGTTGTTTAGCGCGCGCGAAACAGTTGCAAGAGATACTCCTGCAATCCTTGCAATATCCTTGATTGTAATTTTCTTCATTTTTCTCTCCTTCTTCTTTTTGCGTAAACGCTTTCGCATATTTTAATTATAACATAAATTTAAAAAATGTCAAGAAAAAATAAAAAAAGCCGTCTGAATGACGGCTTTAAAAGGCAAAACCAACTAACAATGCATAAAACCTGAAAGGAATACCTTAAGTTTTTTGCGGATTATTAAAAGTGAATCTGGGTCTGGAGTGAAGATGTGCGAACCTGTCCGGTTGAAAGGCTGTATCTCTGTGTGAAAACATATATCATATCCACATTACTTGAAATGCCATAAAGCAATTTCGCCTCAAATACTGAACGGGATAAAGCAGGATTGCAGGGCTCTGTCAGGTCATAGCTTGCACCTGCTGAGATTCTCTGTTTAAACAGCGCAAACAGTTCATTGTTCAAAGAAAGTGTTCCGTGGATACGCGGATAACCCTCTCTGCTTGCTCCTGCATTATCCAGAGAATCTTCATAGAAAAGATTTATGCCAACAAGTTTAAAGAAATCAATCCCCAGTTCTCCGTAATAACCCTGAGCCCTTTCTATGGCATGCGGTGGAAGTACGGGTGGCTTGCTTGTCTCATAATAATTGTTGAAATATCCGGGTATAAAATCGGGTTCCTGGTTCCTGTATTCAAGCCTGTAAAAAACAGGGCCTATGTCTCCCCTGAAGCCCGAAGCCCAGCCGTTTCCGTATTTTAAAATCCATGCCCCATCCGCAAACCACACAAGCCATTTTCCTAATATGGGCTGGCTTAAATCAGCACCCACAATATGCACTTCACTCTCCTGGGTAAGAGCAGTTTTAGGTCCTGTATTTATGTCAGTCGCATAGGTCAGGCCTATTGTAAACTCACCCCAGGGACGCCAGAATGGCCTTATGCCAAAAACAGATGGTGTAAGAACATTGTTGAGAAATGTTTCAAAACCCCATTTACTGAAATCCAGGTCAAACTCCAGTCCAATATTCCTGTATCCACCCTGCATTGCCTGAATGGTGAGGTTCGAATACCTGTTCACTATGAACCCCATTCCAAGCGTTGCATCTTCGAGATTGCCCAGCCTGAAGTAAAGGGGTCTCTCCCCTTTCTCAGCCCACTGCAGATACAGAATGAGGTTTAACCAGTCATTTTCTGTCCAGCGCTTGATACCTGAGGTATCATTCCAGGTCACACTTAAGTTCAGTGCTGCCCTTAACTTTCCAATCTTAAAAACAGGCTGAAGCGCAACACGATAATACATTACGCCGTCCAGGTTAACTGCTCCAATACTCCCTCCCCATACCAGTCCTTTTCCGGTCATGGATGCAGAAGGCTTTTCCTCTTTTTTCTCTTCTTTCTTTTCCTCCTTCTCTTCCTTTCCTTTTATCCTCTCCTCTTTTGCTTCTTCTTTTTCCTCAGATATGTCCTGCCATTCCTTCAGTTCCTGCGGAGTCATATCCCGCATCCTGCCCTGCTCTCCTGTTCCCAGAGCACTGAATGCCTTTCCAGAAGGAACTACCACATTCCATATCTGTCCTGCCGAAAAGCCTGTTGCCTCAACCTCGCCTTCCAGTACATAAATATCGCTTGAATTGTCAGGTCTTGCATTTATACCAAAAGTAGTTCCCCTGACACCTGCAATCATTGAGAGCGTGATTACTTTGAAACTGCCTGCCCTCGCAGGGTCTACCCTTGAAAGAAGTTTGCCCAGAAACAATTTGAATATAGAATTTTTCTTTTTTGTCTCTATTTGTTCATCAAGGGCCTGAATTTCAAGAGTAGAATTGTCCTTCAGTTTAAGAACACTGGAGTCATCCAGCACCAATTCTACATTTCCATTTTTCTTTGTAATTATCCTGTCGCCTGGACCAAGCAATGCCCCTTTATAAGCAGGTAGTGCTTTTTCCTGACCTGCCTTCTTGAGAAAAACCTCGCCCTTTACCATACTGATTATTGCCTGTCTCTGCCCTGCAGGTATTCCTTCCTGCTGGGACATTCCCTGTAGCGGAAGCAAAAGAACCAGCCCTGCCACCACTCCGGATAAAACTACAATCTTCATTCTTTCCTCCATTGGACGCCTTAACACTGCCCTCCTTCTCCAGATGTTTCAATGAGTTGAAGTAGCCTTTTCGTCCAGAAATAGATTTTTTACCAGTATTGCCTCAGGCAGACCACCATGCAGGATATACGCTGCTGCCTGAAGATTATGCCCCAGTGTATCAGAAAAAGGAACTGCAACGCACAGACCTATCCCTGCTGCCCTTATGGATATTGTACCTGATTCGCTATCTTCAAAACCAACTACACAGTCAAAATCTTCCTTCTTTATGCCCATCAGGTGAAGTGCAATGCTGTAAAGGTCCCTGTGTGGTTTTAATCTTATTTCACTGGAATCAGATGCAGTGACGAATCCATCATAGAAGGTTCTGAAATCTCTAAATTTATTAACAAGGCCCTTCTTTCTGCGTTCTGAGATATGCCAGTTCTCAATCTGCTTGCGAATCACATTAAAAACTTCCTTGAGCACTATATTAGCCTCATATGCAATGGAGGAAGTAACTACTGCAACCTTGAGCGGATGAAGATGAAAATATCTTGCCAGCGCAACAAACCTTGGTTTTAAACTTTCTATTTCTTTTTCCTGATAGTTCAGACGTGGATTGCTCAGAAGGCAATTTTTCAATTCATCAAAAAGTAATCCAGCATCCTCTCCCAGCCATCCCTTGATAAGAGAAAGAAAGATTGCTACTCCTGGCATTGGTTCAATAAGCCTTCTACCCTTTTCAGATAGAAGCTCTCCTGACAATTTCTCTCCCTCTCCCCTGTCAATTGCAGCCAGGATTTCATGGTACCTCTGATAATAGACTTCCATTGCTGCCCTCACTTTATCAGTGAGAGTCCGTGGATTAAATCTATGCCCGTATTTTTTTAATAATTTCCTGACTGTCTCTTCAGACCTGTAAGCCCTGAATTGCCCCCTTTCTCTTAATTCCCTCACAAGGGGGTCCTCAAGCAATATTCCCCAGCCAGAATTTACCATATTATTGGTCATCTCAGCCATTCTTCTTTCATCTCTTCCCTCTACAAGAAACCAGAGTACTGCATTCATATAGGAAGTTCTGAAATCCTCAAGGTTAATCTGTGAGCCGTAAGTATTTATAAGATATTCCACATGCCTGGTTGTGCTGTTGCCTATAATATGAGGGTAATCTCTTTCCCTGTCCAGACCCTTCCATTTTGGGTCCCTGGACAGACCCGTAATCTTTCCAACCATAAACTCCTGTGAATGAAGGCACAGTTGTTCTGTGGTGGTAGTGGTGCCATCCATATCCTTTACAACCGCTACAAGTCTGGGACGTGGAGTCAAAATTTTGGGGGATAGTGGATAAAATTCAAAATCCGGATATATGTAGCTTGGGTTCTTCACTATTGCAAACTCCCTGCCCAGTTTTTTGAAAATCCTTATAGCATTTTTCTGTTCTGCAAATAACGGCAACTTCATTTTTATGCCCCCGGGTCCTGACATTTTATCCTCCATTCCTTTCTGCCATTTTCCTGCCAGCCTCAAGCAGTGCATCCAGTTTTTTCCTGGTATCTGACTCTGCATAAATGCGCACCAGTGGTTCTGTCCCTGAAAAACGGAACAGAATCCATGAACCATCCTCAAGAATGAATTTGGTTCCATCAATCGCGAGTTTGTCTTTGACTTTCAATCCTGCAATATCCCTGATGGACTTTTTTAAACTTGAGCGCAAATTTTTTTCTGTCTGCGGGGTTAAACCCAGATTTATCCGCTTTGAAAGAAATACACCCACCTGCCTGTAAAGGTTATTCAGAATCTCCGCAATTCTCTTCTTTTCCACAGCAACCATTTCTGCCATCAGCAGGCAGGCCAGAATTCCATCTTTCTCAGGGATATGCCTGTGTATGGTAAGGCCACCGCTTTCCTCACCTCCGATTGTTATGTCCTGCCTTTGCATTACCTCAGCAATATATTTGAATCCCACAGGGGTCTCTATCACCTCTATCCCGTATCTTCTTGCAAGTGCATCAATCATATGGGTTGTGGCAACGGTACGGACAACCGGATTCTTCCAGCCACGCGTTTTATGAAGATAATAAAGCAGGAGTGTAATTACTGAATTGGGAGCGTAATAGGTGCCACGGTCATCCACAATGCCAAACCTGTCAGCATCTCCATCAGTTGCTATCCCCATATGTGCCCTGCCTGCCCTCACTTCTGCAACAAGTTCTTTCAAGCTCTCCCTGTCAGGCTCTGGCCTCCCTCCTCCAAAACACACATCCCTCCAGTTGTGCAGTATCTTGAATCTGCAACCAGTATCCTCAAGTATCCTTTGAAGGTAGTGCCTTCCTGTTCCGTATAAAGGGTCAGCTATAATCTTCAATTTTCTAAGTGCCTTTAAATCTACAATCTCTTTTATCCGGCTTATATATGGCTCCCCGGGGTCAATGTATCTTACCTCAATCCCGGCCCTGTGGATGGGTTTCTGTGAAATTTTAATCCGACTCAATCTGGATATTTCTTTCTCAATCCTATCTGTAATTTCAGGAAATGCAGGTCCACCGTAAGAAGGAGAAAACTTCATTCCATTGTATTCATAAGGATTGTGGCTTGCAGTGAAGTTTATACCGCCATCCAGTTTTCTTCTTAAAATTTCATAAGAAATTACCGGTGTGGGGGTATCTTCTTCTGTGAGCATTGGCTGAATCCCTTCTCCTGCCAGTACCCCTGCACATTCCAGGGCAAAGCCCTCACTCATAAAACGGGTATCATAGCCAACAATTACCCTTATTGTCCGGGGCCCGGTCTTCGCAGTTTGTTTAAGATAGTGTGCAATTGCTCTGGTAACAAGCCTGACATTCTCAAAGGTAAAATCCTCTCCTATAACTGCCCGCCATCCTGAAGTACCAAATTTGATGATATTATCTGCCATCTGACCCCTCCTTAATTTCAATATGAACAGTTGCAACACCCTTAATTCCCTGTGTAACTTTATTTTCTACCTCTGTAGCAATTTCGTGTGCCCTGGCAAGATTGATATTTTCGTCCACTTCAATATGCATTGAAATTGCATTGGTGTCCCCGTAGTTATGAACTGCTATGCCGTGCACATCCTTTACCCCTGGTACCGACCTCGCATCTTTCTTAATCTTTTCTACAAAATCTCTATCCGGTGCATGTCCCAGTAATTTATCTATCGTAGAGTATGCAATTTGAAATCCAGTGTATCCAATCAAAACTGAAACACCCAGCCCGAATACTGCATCAATCCGGTAAATTTTAAACATAGATGCGACTATTGCTATGGGAATCAGCATAGAGGCAATTGCATCGCTGCGGTGATGCCAGGCATCTGCATAAAGGGCCGCGGAATCAATCTTTTTCCCCAGGGAGAACGAAAAACGTGCCATTAATTCTTTACCAAACGCAGAGCCCAACATTACAAATATGGCAAAAAGTGTTCCCCTGACTGGCTGTGGATGAATCAGTCTTTCTATTGAGTCCTTGCCGAATTCATAGCTCACAACCCCCAGCAGCACCGCGATAATAAGAGTAGCCAGGCCTTCCATCCTTCCATGTCCATATGGATGGTGTTCATCGGCAGGCATTCCGGAAATCATAAATCCTATCAGTACCATTACCGAGGTAAGTATATCAGAAAAAGTGTGAAAGGCATCTGCAATGAGTGAAATACTGTTTATTGTAAGACCTATTGTTATCTTTGCTATGAATAATCCTGTATTACCTGCAATGCTAACCCAGGCCTCAAGAAAACCATATTTTATCCGGGTGGTCTGAGCCACTTCCTCTTTCATTTCACGGGACCTTAACTTCTCTCAAGAATTTTGCATTCTCTTCTGGCTTTGAAATATTTATAAACATTCCTGAACCCAGTTCAAATCCTGCAGTTTTTGTAAGTCTGGGAACAATACTCAAATACCAGTGAAAATATTCGTTTGCACCTCCACCTGTTGGTGCACAGCGAATTACATAATTAAAATCAGGGTTGTCAAGTCCATAATAAAATCTTGCCAGTACATTTTTCAAAATCTGTGCCATATCTTCTATTTCCCGGTCATTTATCTCTACAAAAGAAGGACTGTGTCTCTTTGGTAGAATCCAGGTGTGAAATGGGGAAAGTGCTGCATAAAGCACAAAGGCAATGAAATATTCTGTTTCTAATATCACCCTTTCCTTTGCATCTATTTCCTCTTTAATCATCTTGCAATATACACAATCGCCGGTGTCATCAAAGTATCTCATCGCCTCTTCAAGCCTATTTCTTATCTGCGTTGGAACAACAGGTGTGCCAATCAACTGGGAATGTGGATGCTCAAGGGATGTGCCTGCTGCTTCTCCATGATTTTTGAATATAATTACCAGCTCTATGCGTGGGTCCCTGGATACATCCTGAAATCTCCTCCTGTAAACTTCTAATATAAGCCTCACATCTTCCACAGGCAAGAGTGCAATACAGAGATTGTGCAGGGGCGTTTCTGCAATCACATCATGAATTCCAACCCCATTTAACCATCTCTCTACTCCTCTTATCTTCCTTACTCTATCGCCCACGGGAGAGAGGGCAGCAAATTTATTGGGGAATGAACGAACCTTCCATCCCTTTTCATCAGATATCCTGAAAGTCTCTCCAGGTGTCCTGTCTTCATTCCCTGGACAGAAGGGACATTCAGGCTTATATGGTGGCAGCATTCTTTTTTCCTTTGCGGTCTTGAATTCTTCAGGTCTCTTAGCCCTTTCAGTTGCAATTATAACCCATTCCTTTGTTGCAAGATTCTGTCTCAATTCCGGCATATTTTTCTCCTTTCCAGACTTTTTTCATATCTCACATTTTATCACATTTCTGCAAAAAGCAAGTTTAAATTCTGAACAATTCTCCCATCTTCCTGCCCAGGAACCTGTTGGAAAGAAAAAGACTTACAGTAAGCAGAATCATACCCAGGATTCCCATTGCACTTGCAATATAGGGACCATCTGCAATACGTCCAACAAGGATGTATATGGCTTTTGTTACTGGATAGAACTGTTCTTTCATTGCAAGTATCAGACTATCACTCACTTCAAGCATCGCAAAGGAGAATGCAAGTATTCCACCTGCAACTACATTTGCACTTATCAGGGGAATGGTAATCCTTCTGAATGTATAAAATGGAGATGCGCCAAGATTCTGAGAGGCTTCCTCAAATGTAATGCTTGTCTGCTGAAGCCCTGCGTATGCCGCCCTCACCACATAGGGAATCCTGCGTATTGTATATGCAATGATAAGTAGAGGAAATGGATTATTCCTCGGGTCAAGAATTCCCCCTGAAAAAGATGCCACATATCCAAAAGCAAGTATTAATCCCGGAATTGCAAGTGGAAGCATTACCATACCATCCAGAATTTCCCTTCCTGCAATTTTTGTGCGGCAGAGAAGATAGGCAATTGTAAGTCCAATCGCAAGGTCAAAAATCGTTGAAAGAAAACTCAGGAAAAGACTGTTTCTAATACTGGAGATTGTAAGTGGATGCCTGAATACCAGTCCATAATACCTGGCTGTTATCTCTGTGGGAAAAATACTCATAAACCAGCTTTTAGATATGGAGGTAGCCAGAACGCTTAAATGTGGAAGCAGTGAAAAACCGATTACAATAAAAATGAAAATATATACTGCAATTCTATTGATGCCTTTCAATTCTTTTTCCTCCCTTCCAATCTGTCCCTTTGTCATAATAGCATATCCTTCCCTGCCCACAATTTTTTTGGAAAGGAAGAAAAAGGTCAGTGTAAGAAGGAGCACAAGTATCACCAGGGCATAGCCCATTGGATTCTCACCAATGTCAGTGACCATATTGAAAATCTGAACAGGTACAACACGTGTGTACTCAAAAATCAGGGGTGTTCCCAGATCAGTAAATGCCCAGATAAAAACAAGGCTTGCACCTGCAAAAAAGCCAGGCAGCATCAGTGGAAATGTAATGGTGCGGAAAAGGCGCGATCCAGTTGCTCCAAGGTTTTTTGCAGCCTCTTCCATACCGGGGTCAATATTGGCAAGGGCAGCGCTGACATTCAGAAACATCAGTGGATACAGATGCAGAACTTCCATCAGCACAACTCCCCAGAAACCCCCTCCACCCAGCCAGTCAACAGGAGTAGTTAAAATCCCCAGTTTGGTTAATAGCAGATTTATTGAACCAGACCTTCCCAGGATATGTCTCATACCAATTGCCCCGACAAAAGGAGGCATAATCATTGGCACAAGCAAAAGGCTTGAAAGCACTCCCTTTCCTCTGAAATTAAACCTGCTCATTATAAAAGCAAGCGGAAAGGCCAGTCCAGCTGTAGCAGCTGTCACTATACTCCCCAGCATAAAGCTATTCAGAATACATTCCCTCAGCAGGGAATTGGTGAACATATACTGGAAGAATACCGGAGAAAATCTTCCGCTGAAGAAAAATGCCTTCATAAATACATACCCCAGCGGATAAAACATAAAAACTACAAAAAATACAAAAATTGAATACAATGCTATGCGTGCCTTCACTCTTTCCTCAGCAATATCACGTCCTCTGGTTCAACAGAAATCCATACCCTGGTTCCCTTCTCACGGCTCTGACCAGATGGATTGTGCATAATAGATTTGACAGGATATGTATTATTCACCCGCAAGGTATACTCTTCATTATCCCCCATATAGGTAAAACATTCAATTGTGGCTTCAAATTGATTCGGTGCATATTCTCTTTTATAATCCGAAATCACAATTGACTCAGGCCTTATTGAACAGACAACCTCATCTCCTGCCTTCCAGGGCACCTGCCTCTCTGCAGTAGAAAGTATCCTGCCAGCAGATGTTTCAACTACTATACCTCCAGAATCCGCTTCCAGTATTTTCCCCTCAATAAAATTAGTTTCTCCTATAAAACTGGCAACAAATCTGTTTACAGGATTTTCATAGAGAGCCCTTGGAGGGCCAATCTGCTCAATCCTTCCACAATTCATCACAGCAATCCTTGAAGCCATCGAAAGAGCCTCTTTCTGATCATGCGTCACATAGATAGAAGTAATTCCCAACTGCTGGTGTATTCTTTTTATCTCCTCCCGCATTTCAAGACGCAATTTTGCATCAAGATTGGAAAGTGGTTCATCCAGAAGCAAAAGGTCAGGTTCAATAATCAAAGCCCTTGCAAGTGCTACCCTCTGCTGTTCCCCGCCTGATAGCTGTGCTGGCTTCTTATCTGCATATTCAAGCATCCTCACAATTTCAAGTGCCTTTTTTACCCTTGCCTCTTTTTCTTCAGAAGGTATATTGCGGATATCCAGTCCATATTCCACATTCTTTTTAACCGTCATATGTGGCCAGAGGGCATAATTCTGGAAAACCATACCTGTATTTCTTTTGTGTGGAGGAACTGCATTCATTAACCTTTGATCAAAATAGATTTCTCCTCTGTCAGGAGTATAAAATCCTGCTATGAGCCGCAGCACTGTTGTCTTGCCACACCCTGATGGACCCAGCAGGAAAAAGAGCTCTCCCTTTTTAACCTCCAGAGATATGCGGTCTACTGCCTTGACTTCGCCAAATGACTTACTTACATTCTCCAATCTCACACCGACCATTTTGACCCTTCACAGACTACTTACTTTGCCAACCTTTCTGCTTCTTTATATTTCTTTCTGGCAAAATCAATCCATTCTTTTATCCTGCCATTGCGAAATGCCTGGTCATTCCATTTCTCGCGAGCCATTGTAAAAAGTTCTTCCTCTGAACAGGGCAATTCCACAAATTTTTTTACTGCAGGCTCCTTAAAGTTACCTGCTATTATCGCCTTCCAGGCGCGCTCAAGTTCTTTATGGGTGTCTATTATAAAAGCACCTATAAAATCATTCAATATGGTATACCTGAGGCTACCCTTTTCAGAGCTGTATACAAAAGAGGCCTTCCAGGCAAATGGATTTACCCGTATCACACTCCTGTTTGCTATTTCCTTATATAGCCCTGGCATCACGCTCAAGCGATTCAATTCAAACTCCTTTGGGCCATCCGGTTGACCCTTGCGCAGCATCCATAATTTCTGGCCCTCAGGGCTCATTACAAATTCCAGAAATGCCTTTGCCAGATCAGGGTGCGGTGCACCTTTCAGAATGGAAATTGCATCAGGGTTTATTACTGTAAGGTTCTGTGGCATTATATATCCAACCTTATCCTCCCCGACTTCAGCAACCTGCGCCCAGCCATAGGAATCTATGGCAAGCCCGTATGCTGATTGCCCTGTTGATACATCCTTTGCAACCTGACTTGCATGCTTGGAAAAGGACTTAATATTTCCACCCATCTTTGTAATAATCTCAAAACCCTTCTGCCAGCCATAAGCCTGCAGAATAATTTCATACATCATATGGATACTTCCTGAGTGTCTCGGGTCTGCAGAGCTAACCCATCCAATTACCCTGGAATCAGCCAGGTCTTCCCAGGTCTTCGGTTCAGGAAGGTTTAAAGCCTTCAATACTGCTTTATTGTAAACTATGCCAAATCCAGAAAGGCAGGCACCATACCAGTTATATGCCGGGTCGTAAATAGGCATTCCTGAAATTTCTTTCGGAATTAATTTCAGAATTTGCTCAGGTATTTTATAGGGTAAGGTATATCCATTTTTCATCAGCTCCAGATGCGGTTCAACCCCGCCGCCAAAAAATATATCAATCCCTGTGGTACCTGGATTCTTTGCAAATTCTGATTTCACAAACCTCAGGTCATCGCTTGAACCACCCTGGTCAAGCCATTCTATATTTACTTCCTTATTATATTTTTCCTTATACCATTTTTTGAATGCATCCCCGAATTCCTTTCTCACTCCTTCCCAGTGCGGGGAAATTATCACAAGCGCATCCCCCTTCGGCACAGGCATAAGTTTTTTCTGTTCAACCTTCTTCTCACACCCGCAAAGCAATAAACCTGCAGCCATTACTAAAACCATAATTCTTTTACTCATTCTCTCCTCCCGAACCTTCTTAAAGGTTATATTTTACTCATTTTTTGCTATTTTGTCAATGGAATACTGTTTATAAGAATTAAATGACTAAAGCCTTCTTGAGGAGGCGAATGGGAGCTGCTACGGCAGCTCCTTCTTTTTTTCCACTTCTTTTCTTAAGTCCTCAATAAATATCAGCCTATTAGCAATTTTCTTAAGTTGCCAATTCATCCTGCCCTTGTGAGCAATTACGGTTGCCTTCTTGTATTTTCCCTTTACATATTTCAGCAATTTAGCAAAATCACCATCTCCGCTTGCAAGAACAAGATAAAGGAATAGTCAACCCTTGTCCTGATAAGGTCAGCAGCACTCTTAAGTAGAGTATCTTTTTCCAAGATATTTCATACTGCAACCTCCATAACTTATTAAATAAACTCAAATTTCTGGTGTTTTAGAATTCAGCTTATTAAAGAACTATCCCTGGAGGGATTAGAGATAATCTGCCAATACCTTTGCAACCCCTGCCTGATTGTTATCCCACTCAGCCACAATCCTTGCTGCCTTTTTTGATTTTTCTCCTGCATTTGCCATGGCAACGCCTATACCTGCCCTGGCAAGCATGGGAGCATCGTTATCGCCATCTCCAAATGCAATAACCTGTGCAAGATCAACTCCATAGTAGCTGGAAAGTTTCTCAAGTGCTATACCCTTATCAACCTCTTTATTCATAAATTCAAGGTATTCAGGATTTGTCTTTGTCAGGTTAACTTCATCTCCCAGGATTTTATAAAAATACTCATATTGCTGGTCTCTATCTCTTGGATTGGGCTTTCCGGGAATTGAGGCATCTGTTATCAAAATCAATTTTGTTGGCTCCTTCCCCCTGAATTTACCCATATCAGAGACAAAATGGAAAACCGCTCCTGTTTGAAGAGCGTAGATATCCGCATATTTTTTAAGTGCCGGGTCTTCCTGTGCATAAAGCAAATCATTAAGATAGTAATTCAGGTGAAAACGATTCTTAAGGGTGTACTCAATTAGCATATCCCCGTATTTTGCAGGGAGAGGTTTATGAAATATTATTTTCCTTTTTTCAGAATCCCTTGCTCTTACCATTGCCCCATTGTAAACAATGAGGGAGCAATCAATTCCAAGTTTCCGGGCGGCTGGAGCAACGCAATCGGTCATCCTGCCAGAAGAAAGAACAATATATATTCCTCTTCTGTGTGCCTCCTGAAGTATTTTTTGATTCTCCTCCGGAATGCTGCCCCTGTCATCAAAAAGGGTTCCATCCAGATCCAGTGCAATAAGCCTGATTTCAGGCATAAAGATTCTCCATTTAAAAAATCAAACTTCTACAATTTTAGAGTCTGCCACAGCTGAATGTATTCATCCTTTGTGCCGATAGACCTCAGAAACTCAATATATTCTAAATGCAATTTTCTGGCAATATCCCTGTTCTTCCTTATAATATTGCGCTTCTGAAATGGATCTGCAGAAAGATCATACAGGCAGGACTCGTATCTCCCGATTGATGTGCCCCTCTTGGAAATTCCATCCACTGCTTTAGTATCCTGGATTTTCTCCCCTTCTCTCTCTGCTGTTAGAATCAAACTCCACTGTTTTGTGGTAATAGTTGTATGGGGGTTTGCATGTGCACCAAAAATTATTGTTGGAGAAGAAACTGCAAATTTATGCACAGCCATTTTTCTTCCTTCAAGCAGAGGTAGTATAGATTTACCCTGCATGGTTTCAGGGTTTTCTATCTTCAACAACTCCAGTATTGTGGGCATTATGTCAGTCAGCTGAACAAGTTCCAAACAACGTCCTGGCTTTATTCCCGGTAGATACACAATAAAAGGAATGTGACATATCTCTTCATAGAGTGGCATAAAAGAAAATTTTCGCTCTTTATCCAGAAGTGCCTTCCCCATAATTCCGTGTTCTCCGTGACAGAATCCATGGTCGGTTGTAAAGATTATGACTGTTTCGTTCCAGATTCCCAGGTATTCAATTTTGCGAAGCAGCTCTCCCACCCATCTGTCCACAAGGCTCACTTCTGCAGCATAGAGAGCACGGCAGTGATTCAATTCCCGGATTGTAAGGAAGTCCTTTACATACCAGTATCTTGGATAGATTACCTCCTCCCCTTTGTATCCGGGGTTATACAGTTCCCTGTACCACCGGGGTGGGTCCCAGGGCTCGTGCGGGTCAAAGGTATCTACATAAAGGAAGAATTTACTCCTGTAATTTTTCTCAAGCCAATTTCCTGCCATCCTCATTGTCCTTGCAACAAAATAATCCTCTTCATACTGCCTTTGTGAAATATTCCTCAGATACTGAACCACTGTGAAATCAGGATCCCGCAACTTATCCGGATTACAGGGAAGTTTTACATCAATTGAAGTATCGGTGATATAATTGTCATTTTCCTGGCCCCTTATCCATTTCCATCCCTTAAATCCTTTCTGAAAATTATATCCATCGCGCAGGAAGTGCGGGGTATCAGCAACAAGCATCGTATTGTATCCTGCTTTGCTCAGACACTGCGATAGCAAAACCTCTTCTCTGTATGCATCAACCGGTGCCCAGGTAGAATAGGTGTATGTGAAACGGCCAGTAAAAATATCCCTGCGTGCAGGCACTGTGGGAAAAGAAGCGGAATAAGCCCGGTCAAAAACAACTGCCTGCTCTGCGAGCTTGTCTATACTGGGAGTTTTAATCCATCTGTTGCCATAGCATCCCAGGTGGTCCCTTCTCAGGGTGTCAGAAATTATAATTACAATGTTCATAAACAGCTCCTGATATCTATATTATATTAATTTTTGTTAAAAATGTCAATATGCCATGAGACTTCTTAAAAACTATGCCCCTGAAATCCTTTAGTTATTCACCTTCCTGCCAAACAATCCAAACCAGGCAATTGTACAGCCAAATCTGTCTCCCTCAACAGAATCAGAAAATCTGATATAAAGAATCCTGCCTGCAGAAATGTTCTCAGGAATTCGCACAATTTTTGTAAGCTGGTATTCTGGCTTGCGCCCGGCACTTGCAACTTTAACCCAGGTTTCTCCATCAGAAATTTCTACTGAATATTCACCTGTGACACAAAAACCAAAATATTCAGCACCTTCTATCAGAGGAATTTTATATGTAATGCCCGAATCCTTTATACTGCGAAATGAACCTGTCTTGACGCTATCACCCGGGTCAAAAACATAAGTGTCGTCAAAGGGAATGTCAACAAATAGCAGGGGCAGGCGTGAATTGCCAAACAGAGACTGCCTGGTCTGCCACCCTGATAGCCTTACATCTGAAAAATCCTTCCCGAGTCTTTTTAAAGCTATGGAACAAATGTCTCCATTCTTTACAAAGAAAATTCTGTAGCACTGCTCATAGGCAAGAGAAGCTGTCATTACGCATTTCACATAGCCATAAGGTATTAAATCCTGGCGCCAGTTAGAATTCGAGTGACCATGCCCGCAGATAATCCAGACCTTCCTCCCGGGTGGCACCTTTGAGAGGGCGCGCATTAATCCAAATAGCATCTCATCTCCAAAAACATCTCCAGGGGGCTGATGAAAGAAAAGTATAAGGGTGCCTGTATCCGACGATACAATACCTTCAAGCCACCTTTCCTGTTCCTCACCCATATCCAGTGGCACCACACTTCCAGCCTCGGTCCAGTATGCAAATACAGGGTAAACTTCAAAAGAAGGATAGGGATGAAGCCAGGCAAACTGGATTCCATCTTTTTTAAAAGAGTCACATAACTTCCTGCCATGAAAAATCTCAAGAAATATCTCTGCCCCGTTTGCAGGATAACCCCATCCTATATCGTGGTTGCCAAGACAGATATGCACCGGGACATATCTTTCAAGTTCATCTACGAGTTCCTTTAAGACTTCGTATTCCCTTCTCTGACCAGAATCCACAGCATCCCCGGTGAGCACAACAAAGGCAGGTCCGGGCTGAAGCTGTTTGATTTCATTTATGAATGCCCTGAAATTTTCTGCACGGTTATCTTCAGAACGTCCTCCCAGATGTGTATCCGTAACATGCACAAAGAAGAAAGAACCCGGTTCTTCTATACTGAATCCAATTGAATCACACAGGGAAGAAAAACTCTGATATGTGCCGGCAAGAACAGGGCATCCCAGCAAACCCAGGGCAATAGCCAGAAGAAAACTCCTTTTGCTTCTTTCCATTTCAGCCTCAATTTATGAAGATAAACCTGACACTATTTTTTTAAGGGCTTTCAGAATATGGGGAATGTCGTGCTCCCAGTTCCTGATTCTTCCGCCATTATCTTCAAGTGTTATGCGTCCGTCATAGCCAGCCTCTTTCAGTGCAAGGAAAAACCTCCTGTGCTCAAAGGGCACTTCATATTTTTCAATCCAGTCCAGATCAGGAACAGGTACATGGATATGAAAAAGTTGCTTGCCTGTGCTTATAAGGTTAAAGAACGGCTCTTCCTCAAGGGTCATATGGAAGAGGTCTGCAAGAACCTTTATTTCAGGCTGGTTTACTTCCCTTACAATTTTTTCAACCTCATCCACCCTGTTCAGGAAATTTGTAGCATTTTTATACAGCGGTTCAACACAGACTGTAATTCCGTTCTTTTTTGCTACAGGTGCAATAAGGTTGAGAAATTCTTTGATCTGAACAATGGCTTTATCCCTCAGAAATCTTTCAGAAATCATCCTTGAACCCCCGCTGCCAAAAACAATAATCTTTCCACCTACTTCATTCGCCCGCCTGAATGCCACTTCCACATACTTAAGCAGTCGCTCCCGGTCTACATTCTCTCCAACAACCTTCAAATCTACTGGCAGAAAACAGTTGAATGCCTCTGGCTTAATTTTTGCGGAGAGGAATTGCTCTTTAAGAGGCCTGAACTGTTCTTCATCTTTTTCAGGAATCAAATGGGATATTACTGCTGGCTCATAATAATCACAGCCAGACCTTTCCAGGAAATCAGCCTTTTCAGGTCCTGCACAACACCCAAACCTCATAGAGTCCCCTTTCTATTTTCTAAACCCTGCGTTTTTGAGTCAGTTTTGTCAGATACATCTGCAGGGAGAAAAATGTACATATAAAAAATAATATAGAAAAAATAGCAAGGCTTAAGGTGAAGTTGTGTGCGTATGCGTTTATATACATCCCTGATAAAATTGCCACAGCCACTCCCAGGTCCCTCCACAGATATAGTCCACTGAGTACAAGATGACGTTCTTCCGGTTTTGTTTCATCTCCAAGTATAGCCATCACCACAACAGGAACTGTGCCGAACTGAAAACCCAGTAATCCTGCTGCCAGATAAAGAACAGGAAGTGCCGGGTTGAATATAGAAAAAAGAAAGCCCAGTGCAGAAAATAAAAAACCAAACAAAAGCAGCACCTCCCTTCCCCATCTATCAGAAAGCCATCCACAGAAATAGCTCGAACACAGCCTCACCAGATAAAACCAGAAGGCCGCAAAACCCACAAGTTCTATGCTGTACAGACTCTTTACCATATCAGCAAAAGTGCTCATAATAACTCCAAAACCAAAAGATGAGCTAAATTGCATAAAGGCAATTGCCCTGTTTCTGCCAGTTTTCAATACTCCAAATACCTTTGATATTTTAGGTAATTCACGGGCAATTTTTATTTGTGGAAGTGCAAGCATAATGATATTTCCTGCCAGCGTGATAAGGAATGCCCACAGAAGCATATGGTCTATTCCGTTTCCTGCCAGTACCCAGCCCAGCAGGAAAACCCCAAGGGCCTGCCCTGCCTGTGCCGCAGTATAAAAGGTTCCTGAGGAAATTCCGTATCTCCTTGAACTGGTTGTATCCAGTATCCTGGCACTGCCTCCAATCCAGATAGAAGCTGCACCCCATCCCCATACAATCGCCATTACGAGAAGGAAATAATAATTTCTGCTCAGCAATGCAGAAAGAGGGAAAATAGTATATGTCAGAGAACCCAGAACCATTGACCAGTATTCTCCCAGCCATTTCAGTGTATAACTGCATATGACTCTCCAGAACAGAAATGAAAGATAAAGAGAGGCAAGAATCCAGGAACAGGCAAGCGTGCTGCGGCCCAGCATTATAGAAAACTGCGGTATCAAAAATTGCTGTAAAGCTCCTGCACCCATAAAGATAAATAAAAAAGATATTGAAAGAACAACGAGTGTTCCCGAGAGAAAACCGGATTCTTCCATCATACCCTCCAGTCAAACCCGATGTAGCGCAAGAAGGTGATTGTCATAAGCAACCTGCCCTGAAGGTTCATATGTACACCATCTTCTGTAAATTTAAATTCGGGACTGCGCCTGTATAATATCTTTGATACTTCCCTGAATGTTTCAAACATCGGAACATACACAATATGGTTTCCCCGGGCAAATTTTTTGATCCATTCTGTATAATCTTCCATTTTTTTATTGACAATATCAACACTACCACCTACCCACTGTGGCTCAAAGGGAGGGGGAGAAATTAAAATTGGAAAGGCAGAAGCATCTATGGTCATATTCACCATTTTTTCAATTGCTTTTGAATATTCCTCAAGACCTATTGCCTCAGAAGGATTTGTAATGAACCTTGCGATATCATTTGCTCCTGAGGTAATTGAAACCCAGTGCGGCTTGTGCCTGAGTACATCATTTTCAAACCTTTCAAGCATATCAACCGAGCGGTTTCCTCCGATACCTGCATTGATAAATTCTATTTTTCTGTCAGGATAGCGCAGGCGAACCATTTCAGGAACAAGCATGGTATAGCCCTGTGTATCTGCAGTAATGCTGTCTCCAATGAAGACAAAGACCTGTCCATTCTGGATTAAAAAAGTGTCACGCATTACTGACCTCCTCTCATTTTTCTTAAAGAGAATTTTACATCTGCCTGGGAAGTAGATTGGATAGAAGGAATGCCTCAGCATATTTTGTACCACAGAGATAACCCCTTGCCATAGCCACTCCTTCTATGTATCTGGTTATATCCTTCAAAACATCTCTCTGGCTTACCTGTGTTTTTATGGCTGCAATCTTTCTATCAAATGTCTCAGTTATGTCAACCACTACTGAAGGGGAACTAAACAACTCCAGTACTTCATAAAAATAGAGCTCCTGTGTATACCAGGACCTTCCCAGGTCTGGCATAATTGATTCGCTTGCCTTCCACCTTGCCTCATCAGTAATTTCTGCAACTGCCCTGTGGTCCCGGTGTTTATCCTTGGTGTAGTGTGTAAAGATTACATCCGGTTTGAATCTGCGAATAATCTGTACACATTTCTGATAAATTTCTCTTGTATTTGTCACTGCCTGTGTTGGAATTCCAAGATTTATTACCTCTCTTATTCCAAGTATCTTTGCTGCTTTTTCTGACTCTATCCTGCGAATCTTTGCAGTTGCTTCTCTCTGACCCGGTTTTGTATAGCCCGTATCACCTGTAGTGAAAGTCACAAGATTGACAATAGCGCCTCCCCTGCTCAATCTGGCAATTGTTCCACCAGGTCCTATTATCTCATCATCGCTATGCGCTCCAAATACAAGCACCCTCTTCCATTTCAGCATAACCCCTCCAGAATAAAAACAGCCTCTTAAAAGTAGCCTGTCCTTTTTTTCTTATATACGGGAATGATAAATTCTATCCACAAGCTCCATCGTCCTGACTGCATCAGAAAAATTTGTGCTCGGCTGCCTTCCCTCTTTTATGCAGTCAATGAAATGACGATTTTCAGCAAAAAATCCTGCTATCTTATGAAACTCTTCACTTCCAGCCGCATCCTTTGCTAAAGTAATTTTTCCATTTTCCTGATTGTCTTTATAAATAACCGATTTCACCTCTGGCTCCACAAAGGCAGAAATTCCCCTCCCGTGCATCTCTATACTGAATATACGTTTTCCTGCTCTCCAGTTTGCTATAAGAAATCCTGTGGCTCCACTTTCAAACTGAACCATTGCATTAAAAACATTGTTATAGTCAAAATCTATGCTGCGCACATCGCTTACAACCTTTTTAACTTCTCCACCCATCCACCTGAGGTTGTCAACCGCATGTATCGCATCGCAGGTGAGGATATCGATTGCCCCCTCATAATAAGGTCCACCTGTGTAATTTTTAATGAAAGTGGCGGTGCACTGAAGCATTCCTCTCTGTTCCACCATTTTCTTTGCCATAACACTCAGGGGAGCAAACCTGCGCTGGAATCCAACCATTGTCAGGCATTTGTTCTTTTCTGCAAGCAGAGCCATTTGCCTTGTCTGTTCTGTACAGACCCCTGGTGGCTTCTCAATAAACACGTGTAACTTCCTCTTCAGGCAGTAAATTACCAGGTCAAAAAGATAATGCGGAGGCATTAAAATATAAACTGCCTGTGGCTCTGTTTCCTCAAGCATCTTTTTGTAATCAGTAAAGGTGCGTTCTATTTTAAACCTCTGTGCGGTTTTGTTTAATTTTTCTTCAACTATGTCACACAGTCCCACAATTTCCAGATCCGGAAATTCAACAAGTGAGGGATAGTGAACCAGGTTTGCCATATTTCCTGCTCCAATCAATGCTACCCTTACCCTGGACATAACCTCCTCCTGTAAGATATAATCTATATATCTATCGGGTATCTCCCGACCCTTCTTACATATTTCACCATTTCAATCAGTGTATCAGGCAAAACCCCTGGATACGTCTCTCCACCTATTGCGAATTCATAACCGCCACCGGGTGCTGCAATTCTAATGGCATCCCTGATTTTCTTCTTTGCTGTATCGGTCAAACCCTGATACAGATCCTTGTTATTCAGTCCACCATGGATTACCACCTTTCCCTTCATATCCCTGACAGCAGCCTCAATAGAACTGAATCCCCCTATGTCCATAAATGTGAGGTGCAGTTCATCTGCAAATGTCCTGAAATTGTGGTCATTCGGACCATCAGCATGAAGGTATCTTCCCTTTTTCCCATACCTTTCATAAATTGCCTTATCATAAGGAAGAACCATTTCACAATACATCTTATTTGAGATAAATGCAGAATTATCGTTTGCAAGTCCTATCTCCTGCCTGTCCTTTATGCCCAGCCTCCTGTCCATATAATCTCTAATCCTGAAAAAGGCATCCTGCATCTTTTCAAACAGAATCTTTATTGCAGCAGGATTTTCATACATCATCGTATATACAGTAGCTGGCTCCATTATTGCACAGGCAGCAGAGAGCGGTGGATGAATTCCAAAATCAAAGCTAAAAGGAAGGTTTATTCCCTTTTTTTCAAGCATCCTCTCTGTCCTTTCAACTTCATTAAAAAGCCATTGAATCTTCGGATGGTCTGAAGGCTCTGGAATCTCCAGTTTTACTATATCATCCTCATCCTTCAGTATGGGCACAACCCTGGGAGAAGTATCGTGCGGATATTCAACAGGACAATTAAAAAATAAGCCTTCTGCAACAGGACCTATGTCCAGAAAGAGAGCGCAGTCAGTTCTGTCATCCTTCAGATATTCAAACCTCCAGGTAAGGGATTTCAACTGCACATCAATCATAATCTCCCTGTCAGTATAGTAATCCTTTATATTATATCCGAAGAGCTTTGCAAAATAACTGCCACCTGCGCTGATGTTTATCGGGACGCAGTCGGGCTCCCTGAAAGAAAATGCTATTTGCTTTCTCTTCAGGGATTCTTCAATTTGTTTCTTATATTTTTCGGGATTAAAAACTTCCATATCTCTGTCAAAACCTCTTCAATCTCCTCCTGTGAATAAGTTGCACTACATATTCAACTTTCTTGCTATGTTTTCCAGAAATTTTTTTGAATCTCTGTATGCCTTCTCAAGATTTGCAACTTCACCTATGTCAATTCCAACATAGCCATTAAATCGGTGTTTTTTCAGAGTAAGAAAAACCCCTTCCCAGTCAATCGTTCCCTTTCCCAGAGGAAGATGCCTGTTGTCCCTGCTGTCATTGTCTGAAACATGGAGGTACCCGATTCTATTGCCCAGCTTCTCAATGCTCAAAGGAAGAATCTCCTTCTGTGCATGGAGATGTCCTGTGTCCAGCACTGCCTGGAAGCTCTCGTCCCTCACAGCATCCATCAGTCTCAGTATGGCTTCTGTATTGCTGACATTCTCTCCCACGCGTGGCTCCATCAGTAACTTCAAGCCTGCTGATTTTGCCTTTCCGGTACATATCCTCACAGTATCCACAATTACATCCCACTGGTCCTGCCACCTGAATTTTTTATCCACCTTCACCTTAAACTGCCTGCCGAATTTGATTGCTTTCTTATACGGAACACCTCCAACAAATTTAAGGGGAGGAACAAAACTATCCAGTTGCACGGTTTCACTTCCAAAATGCAGGGCAATTTCAATACCAATGTCAAATAGCCTGAGTGCACTTTTTCTCTTCCTTTTGTCCAGACTCACACTGGAAGGAAGGATTGGACAGAAATTCACTATTTTCATTCCAAGGTCTGCCGCAAGTTTTCTGAATCCCTCCCTCTCCTGATAGACCTCCATTATATTCTTATCCCCCACGCCTTCCAGCTCTATATATTTAAATCCCATCTCAGCCATCTCCCTGATTACTTTATAGGTCTTTGCAATGGTGGGTGGATACCCGTACTTGCTTATCGCATAAAGCCAGCAACAGCAGATTTTCATTTCATTCCCCCTTTCCAGTCCCGAAAAATAATTCACAGAAATTTTTTAAGGAATTCGTAATCCTTACGAGTCTGCTCTATCACCTGCTCTACAGGAAAATTGTATTCGCTGTGCACTGAAACCGGTCCTGTAAAATTAAGTATTTGCATTTGCCTCCATCAGAGATTTCTTCAGACCTCCGAATCCCTCATATAAATAATATCCCAGTTTAAAATACTTTATTCCGAGTTTTGAGGCAGTCTCCAGGATATCCTTTGCAAGAGGAAGTTTTTCTTTTGCCTCTACTGGCTGAATGTGCCCGCCTCCCCTCACGGTCAAATCCACTCCTTCAAAACCCAGCGTCTTGAGGGCTTTTCCAAGACTCCTGAAATCAAGTGCCTGAAAATGTTTGCTGAAAACACAGAATTGCATTGAACCTCCCTGAAAACTGTAAAATGTATCTACCTCACCTGTGAAAGGCTGACATAATTGTTATATGCCTCAGCCACCCTGCCTTCCTGTGCATTTCCCCTGTGGATATAAACCCTGTAGCAGAATTTCAATTCCCTGCCTGCTTCCAGAATATAGGAACCATCTATATTTTTATCATTATGATAATAAGAAAGAGCAAATGGATTTGCTGTCATAAGGCCATAGTTCCTCACATGCCAGTATGTTGGGTACCTGAAATTATTCGGGTGGTCAAAAATAGCCAGGCCCACCACATCGGAATTAATCGGGCCCGAATAATCACACCATTCAGCCTGCTTCCCCCATGTCCCTGATTCATTGATTCCCCCTCTGGCATTCTCAATTCTTCCAAGCCTGTCTGCCCTCAGGGAAGTTGCAAGCCGCACTGATATGATTCCACCTTCCTTGGTGTCACCAAACTTAACTGCTCCATCAGTTGCCAGGAATGTTATCTCAAAATCAATCATTCTTATCTCTGTGACACTATAAAATTTCATTGTTCTGATTTCTGTAAGAATTTTCTTTTCCTCTTTTGAAACCCAGAAGTTTTCAGCAGTTATTTCTGCTACCAGATTTCCTGAGCTGAATTTTTTAAATGCATTGTGCCTGATAAACCCGTGTCCCTCCTCTTCGCTCCAGTTATCCACTCCATTCACATCTCCATGGGCAACAAGTATACCCCTGTGGTGGATATGGTCGTGGTCAGGTAGTTCCTCCCTGTCAAAAAGTTCCCGCACCACGGATTTTCCGGTAGGCCCTATAACGGGATTCAAAAATGGCCTCACAACCCCTGGCCCAAAATGATAAGAAGTAAACAGCTCCCCATTAATCTTTACATCAACCCTGCCTCCTTTTCTTTCTAATTCTACCACCTCTACCTCCCATTATTCTGCTGTCTTTTAAAACTTAAAACTTCAGCCTGGAATTATATTCAAAATATTTCTTTCAAATATCTGAGACTGTTCTGTGCAATCTTTTCAGGACCGGGCTTAAAATCAAACACCTCTACTGAAATATATCCATCATATCTTATATTTTGTAGCGCCTTTCTGATGGGTTTGTAATCCACTTTACCAGAGCCAGGACCCAGCAGATTCGGGTCATTGGCATGAAAATGAACCAGATAACCCTTTGCGCTCTCTATGATTTCAGGAATAGGTTTCTTTTCATCACTCATTGCCTTTACATCCAGATTAAGCCGGAAATTTGGGTGATTGATTTCTTTTACCATACTCAATGCTTCCCCGGCAGTATTTATGAAATTGGTCTCTGCACGTGCCAGCGGCTCTAAAGCAATGATAACATCTCTCTGTGCTGCAAGGGAAAGAATTTTCAGAAATCCTTCTTTCAAATAATTGTATGTGTCTTTATAATTTGAGGAAGCCTGAATCTCCCTCTGTTTTGGAGAACCAAAAACCATTATCTTTCCGCCCAGGTCAGCACAGAAATTTATCAGTTCTTTTAAGTAGCTGATGGTATTTTCCCGAACTTCTTTCTGCACAGAACTTAAACTCATGCCCGGCGGAGAGGCAAGAAGCCAGTGCAGGCCTATAATCTCAATATTATTTTGCAGTGCAATATTTCTGATTTCCTTTCTCTTTTCTTCTGAGATATCTTTCACTGATTCTGCAAAGGTAAACGGGGCTATTTCAATCCCGTTATAGCCATACGAAGAAACAGCCTTCACTATCTTCTCCCAGCTCCATCCTTTAAAAATTTCATTACATATCCCGAATTTCATTTTATAAATATCTTTTAAAAAATTCAAACGCCTTATTACCTGCAAAGGCATGTCCCCCGGGATGAATATCAACCCAGAACTTATCAGCAGCACCTGCTGCCCTGTATATCCGTCTCACCCCTCTGTATCCCTCAAGCATATCCTTTATAAAAAAGCAGGTATCCCTTTCTCCCATTTCAAGAAGCAGGGGGCGTGGTGCAATAAGGCCGGCAATATGGTCAGTGTCAAAATATTTGAAAATCTCTGGTACAATCTGAGAACCACAAAAATTGGCTTTCTTTATTGCGAATTCTCTCCAGGGATTCACATAACCGATAATATCTGCTGCCCTGATTCTTGGCTCAATTGCTGCAGTAAATGCTGTCACAGTTCCACCCAGTGAAAGACCCATTATTCCAATGCGGTTCTTATCCACTTCTGGCCTTGTCTGTAGATAGTCTATACAGCATTTCATATCCCAGATATTCAATGTGAGTGTATTAATTCCAAGAATCACTCCCTTTATAAAATTCACATTGCACGGGTCCCTTCCAGGAAAAGGATCGGAACCATCCCTTCTCTCACCAAAGGCACGCAGGTCCGGACAGATTGTAAGAAATCCCTTTCTTGCCATTTGCTCCCCATAATTGTAATTCATATTTACAATATCCGAAATAAGACCCTTGGAATTGTGAATGCCCGCTACAGGCTCTTTTCCAAAAGCGCCATGTCCATGGATACAAAGAATAGCAGGATTATTTCTGTGCCCTTTCATATCTTTTGGTTTCAGGACATAGCAGGGTACAGACATAAATTTCTCGGAATTAAAAACTACCCTTTCCTTTATCAAATCTCCTTCTTCTATTGAATATTCTGTTTTTGCCTTCAGCATAACCCTTTCAGGAAATGGACCTAAAAGTTCCATCAATTTTGCATGTGCCTTTCTGCGCCATCCTGACCAGTCCTCTCCTGTCCTGCCCCTGAATTTCAAAATGGGTTCCCAGCCTTCAGTTATTTTATTCCAGTAAACCTCCATGGAAAAATTCCTGTTTTTCATTATAATCCCTGTAAAGTGAGATGTTTTTATTCTTATTTAACTCAAGACCTGACCCCGTATCTGCCAAATCTCTCTATTGCATCAACGAATGCAAGAATATTTTCCCAGGGCACGTCTGGCTCAAGCACATGTGTTGGAGCAAGCAATAGCCCACCGCCCTTTCCCACAGTCTCCATTCTCAACTTCACTTCATTGCGTACATCTTCAGGAGTTCCAAATGGCATTGTGGTCTGGGTTCCTATTGTCCCCCAGAAAGAAAGCCTGTCTCCGTACTGCTCCTTAATCTTTTCAGGGTCCATACATTCTGGCTGAACAGGATTTAAAACATCGATGCCGATTTCAATCAGCTCCGGGATTACTGGCTCAATATTTCCATCTGAGTGATAAAAAACATGAATACCCGGTTTTATGTCCCGGGCTGTCTTTATAATTTTTGCCATTCTGGGTTTTAACCACTTCCTCCACAGCTCAGGACTCATCAGCATTGCGCGCTGTGTTCCGATATCGTCACCGGTTAACATTATATCCGCCCCCGCCTTTGCAATTCTTTCTGCATTCCTCACAGCCATATCAGTGAGTCTGTCAAAAATCCAGGCAGCAAATTCTTCATTTATGAGCATATCTGACAGAAGATTTTCCATTCCCCTCATATACCATGCAGTCTCAAAGAGAGTTCCCCCTGCACAGGGAATTCCAACTATCACAGGATAACCCTGTGCCTGCAATGTCTTAACCTGCCGGGGAACATTTTGCCATCTGTAATCTGCATCCACATCTGGCCAGGGATATTGTTCAAGTTCCTTTATAGAAGTCATATTCCTCAGGGGATGAACCATATCCTCAAAATGATGTAAAGAGCCCTTTTCCCATCCAATCCCCCACTCATCCACCCTTCTTCTTTCGGGGTGTGCAGACCTCCCGATATATGGAGTAAAATCAGCTGTCTTTTTTGTGGAATCTGGACCTGTATACCTGATATCTATTTTGAAGTATTCATAGTAATCCTCAGCACCTGTCTCTCTTTTAAACCGCTCATAAATTTCTGGAGTAAAGTCCATTGTGAAAGGAACCCTGTCAGGTTCTTTTCTGGAAAGTGCCAGAAGTACCCTTTCCCTGTGTGTCATTTTTCACCTCTACGATTTTAAATAGCGCCCCGGGTGTTAACCTCAAGGGTACCATCTTCCTTTTTCTTCCATTCAATATAGATATCCCCTCCGGGAGTGGGAACGCATCCCCTTGCCCATTTTAAATCGCAGGGTTTTGGGTCAATGATTACTTTTTTAAATCCTGGTGCTCCTGGTCTTATCCCAAGAATATATGCAGGAAGGAAATAACCGGGTGCGGCACTCCAGGCATGGCAGTGGCTCCTGGTTCTATCAAAGCACTCCCAGCAGGCTACAGCACCTTTATCTATCATCCTTTCTCCCCAGTTCTTCCTTATGTAATCCAGCATCTCCTGGAATTTCCCCATTTTTACAAGGCATTCAAGATAGAAGAAGCTCATAAATGGACTGCCAATTTTTACAAAATCCTGGGGTGGATTTAAAATCAACTCCTCCAGCCTCTTTATCCTGTCTTCTGTTGCAGCATCACTCAGATAAACTGCTGTCTGCGTCTGAATGCTGAAAACACTGGATGGCTTCCCATCCTCATGGATGGAATCATAAAATGCCTGCTTCTCTTCTGAATAGAGGTGCTTATTAATTGCTGATTTTAAATTATCCCTGAATCGCTCAAGGTATTTCCTGTCCTCGTCCTTATTCAGAAAATCTGATAAATAAATAATGTCATTGACTGCCCTGACCAGAAAAGCATTCTGATGTGTTACAACGCCAAAAGTAGGGCAATCCATGGGCGCCCAGTCTAACATATTCCAGGCATTTATCTCAAGAAGGCCATCCCTGTTTATAAACTGCTCTGTATTCTTTATGGTCTTTATAAGCCAGGGATATATCTCTTTTAGAAATTTATCATCTCCGGTAAAGTCATAGTATTCCCTGCAGGCATTTATCCAGAACCAGGTCCAGTCAGTGAGGATATTAGCCCAGCCACCTGGCACCTGGCTTTCAGGTATGGGAGAACGATACATTGATTTTGGCACCAGCAAAAGACATCTGCGCGATATTGCATAGGCTCCAAATGTATAAAGATTAATCAGGGATTCATTCCTTGAATCTCCAACCCAGAATGTCTGTTCCCAGGTGGGACAGTCCATAAAGGTATCATCCATGCACATCTTTACTGTCTTCCTGGAAAGGTCATAGATATTCATTAATGTATGGTCATTTGACCTGAATATTCCACGATATGAAACAGGAAATGAAGCATTGATTATCCTCACAGAATATATCCTGACAGGCGATTTTCCACGCACGGTGAGGTTCAAAAATCTTCCGCCCCGGCGCACAAAAGAAGTGAATTTCTGCCTTCCCTCCCTGCATTTATACCTGAGCGTGTTATTCATATGATACATATGCTGAACAGCATCTGTCTGGTCATCTATATGCTCAAAGATATAAAAATCAAGGATATTGTCCTTTCCTGCTTTTATATCAAACTCAAGGTATCCGAAAAATTCATCTCCAAAATCAAGTACTATTTCTGTATCACCCCTGTCATTCTTAATTTCTGCAAAGTTATTATTTGGATAAACAATCCTGTTGAAATTCTCATCCACATTTATCTTTTCAATTTCCTCACAGAACTGTGCATTCAGAAAAACATTTTCCTCACAGATATATGGCTCTGATACCGGCTTTGATAGATGCCTGTATTTTTTCAGAACCTCAGCATCTGCAGAGTTCCATATCTCGTTGAAGACTGGCTCGGGCTCGGGCAGCTTCCTGACAAGTTCATGCCATGGACTCGAAAATCCACCGAAAGAGATTACTTCAGCAGGATAGCCCTTATGATTTATTGAGTCAATTTTAACTTTATATGGAAACCTCAACACAAGGTCTGTTGTAAGTATATGCGCCCAGTTTCTGAATCCCATAACAAGAATATTTTCTCCCTTTTTAAGCCTCACTCTAAAATTCCTCTCGGGACTTTTCTGGGAATTGAAAAGTTCTCCGTTCAGTTTAAAATCCCCTATAAGATAGTAGCTCTGTATTATATTCCCCTCCTGTTCTTTCTCAGAAATAATCTTAAAAGCAAGGAAGCCAGTAAAGAATTTCATATTGGCATCCAGAATCTCTGGAAGCACATATGGACGCAGGTCAAAACTGAAACTCCTGTAGGACATCCTCACCTTTCTTATAGAAGTTATTCTTCTGGGATAGTAATACTCCATTGAAGGATAGGGAATATCCCTGGGCACAAGGTCCTTATCCATTACCTCAACTTCTTTTGCCTTTCTCCACGGACCTATTTTTTCTTTCGCATCAAAGATTTCGCAAAAAGCAGTCTGACAGCTCATCCTGGGAGCATACCTCTTAAACCCTTTATGCTCTGCACACAACCAGGAAGAATCAGTACCAAAAATCTTCTTTTTTCTACCCGATTTTATACTGATTTCAGCAATAAGTCCTGCCGCTGCCTCAATGTTCTGGAATGTGGATATTCCCCAGTGATGCACAAGAACTACAATACTGTTTTTCCCTGGCTTCAGGTCGTCTGTTATTTCATAGGTGTCAAAAGAATATTCAAAAAGCCAGCTCCTTACAGGACCTCTACCAACAAATCTGTCATTCACATAAAGTTCGTACCTTGTATCCGCACTGATCTTTATCTCTGCAAAATCCACTTTATTGACATTGAGTTCCTTTCTGAACAACACAAACCTGTTGTGTGGATTTTTCTCCTGAGCTATCCATATCCATTTTCCTTTCCATCCGCCTTTCCTGGGATTCACTTCGCCCTGCTGAACAGACATCCTGCTACCTCCTTTTCTCTAATATTTCCTGAAAGAAATGGTAAATTCCATTTTCAGGGAATGCAAGAATGGGTCTGACTGCTACAGACTGTGCCCGCTTATTTCTTTCAACAATAAAGATGTGCGCCTGGCATATTCCATATAAACTCTACAGGCCTCCTCCCTGTCATCTATTTCCTTTCCAATATGAATTACACTTGCCATATGTGGTTCAATAGAAAAACCACCCTCATATCCAGAATCTATCAATTCCTTCAAAATTTTCTTCACTTCCCCTTCTCCCTCTCCTGGAAAGACGAACTGTTCTCCCTTTTCTCCTTTGTAATCCTTTATGTGGACATGAACTATATATTCCCTGACCTTTTTATAAATATCATAGATTTTTCCACTTCTGTGGGGTTTGTTGCCTGTATCAAGAAGCCACCTGAATGCAGGAGATTTTACTGACCCAGCAAGGTCAAGCGCCTCCTCAGGACCCAATCCGCCCCAGCCAGAGCAATTTTCATGTGCAAGAATCACTCCGTTGTCCTCAGCAATCTTTGCAAGCTCCCTTATCCTTCTTATCACCTCTTTTCTCCAGTCTTTATCGCTCCAGCTGTCATTTGGATAACTCATTATCCTTATAAGTTTTGTATTCAGGCGGCGCATCCTGGGAATTGCCCTTTTCAGCTCCTGCAGGTCAATGTTGAAATCACCTGAAATCCTGCGAGACCAGTTTGCAATCTGGCTTGCAAAACACACCACCTGCATATCTGCTTCTTTTAATTTCCTTTCAACCATATCAAACACAGCATCGTCAATGTCAATCAAGTTTTTCTTATCTACATTGCGAATTTCAATATGGTTCCATCCAAGTTCCTTATGCACTGCAATCTGCCCATCAATACTATCTCTTGCCTCATCAGCGATACCGGTTAAAAACATCTATCCTCCCATCTTTCTGGATACCTGAATAAAACATGTGTGTCCCTATTTAAAGCGGGGGTCGGTTATCCGCTCCACTTTTCCCACCCGTTTTTCCCTGGAATTTCTCCTCAATTTATTCAAAAGTTTATCATATTCCAGACGGTCAACAGGAATATCAACCGGTTTGCCCATCCTTCCGGAAAGGTTTATTGCGTTTATAAATTCAACACTCCATATTCCCTGTTCACCGGGTGCAATAACTTCCTCTTTCTTCAAAATTGCAGCACAGAAATTTCTTATAATCTCCTTATGTCCGGTCTCAACTTTCGGCAGCTCAAGTTGCTCTTCTATTACCTGTGGCATTCCCCACATCTCCTTATTATTCCTGTTGTGTTCCGGGATTGGGGGATTGATTGAATAAAACTTCAACTGTCCATCAACATATACAAGCTTCCCCTTCTCTCCACTTATTTCTATCCTCAGGGTTGCTGGCACCTCACAGGTACTGGTATAGTAATAGCCCCATGCGCCATTTTTATACTCCAGAATTGCTGAGGCTTCATCTTCCACCTCTATATCATGCATCCTGGTGCGCACGCGGGCAATAACACGAGAAGGAAGTCCGCCCAGCAACATAAACAGGTCTATCCCGTGGGGTGCCTGATTTATTAACACCCCTCCTCCCTCTCCTGTCCAGGTTCCACGCCAGCCGGCACTGTTATAATACGCCTGACTGCGGTAAGTGGGGTCCAGCATAAAAGTGCGAATTATATTCCCGAGCCTTCCACTTTTAACAATTTCGCGCGCAAGCCTTATTGCAGGAAGGGTGCGCTGCTGAAACATCACTGCAAAAACCTTCCCACTTTTCCTGGCTGCCTTCAAAAATTCATCTGCAGCACTCACCGCAACAGCAATGGGCTTTTCAGAAAGCACATGCAGACCTTTTTCAAAGGCAGCAATGCCTATTGGTGGATGAAAATAATGCGGTGTAGCAATGAGTACAGCATCAACCAGGCCGCTTTCCAGAAGTTCTCTGTAATCAACAAAACCCTTTACCCCATGCTCCTTAGAAACCTTTTCAACTGTTTCACCATCTATATCTGAAACTGCTCCAAGTTCAGCCTCGGGCAATTCTTTGATGCTTTTTATATGAGCCTGCCCCATTCCCCCACATCCAATCACTCCAATCCTTACCCTCTCCATCCATCCTCCTTTCAGATAAACTCAGGATAAATCCCGCTCATTTTATCAAGTAAAAAAGAAAAGCGTTTGAACATTTCATTGTATATCTTAACATTTCCTTTTGATGGGGTCAAAGGTTTGCTCAAATTCAGCATTGCCCCGGTGGCCTTTTCTATACTGCTGTACCTGCCCAGAGCAGTATAACCTAAGATTGCCCCACCGAGAAGAAAGGTATAACCGGAACTCACTCTCCTGCAGGGAAGACTGGCTACATCTGATATAATCTGAACCCACAGGGCTGAATTTGAACCGCCTCCCCCTATTCTTAACTCTTTGAGCTTAACTCCATTTTTCTGTAGTGCCTCTTTTATGAGACGCAGAAAATATGCAGTGCCTTCCAGGGAAGAACGGACAAGATGCGCCCTCTTATGATATTCTTTCAAACCGAAGAAAACACCTTTAGCAATGTTCCCTATTTTCGGCTCTCTCTCTCCTGTAAGAAAAGGAAGAAAGAACAGGCCATCAGACCCCGGAGCAACCTCTTCTGCCGGAGAAATCATCTTCTCATAAACACCCTGTTCTTTACCACAGTAAAAGATATTTTTCTTCAGCCACTGCAATACAATTCCTGCATTGTTAATTGCTGCTCCTGGAATCCATTTACCCGCACACAGGTAATAGGTTTGAAGTCTCATATCCTTCCTGTCCAGAATCGGTTTAGAGGATGAAACCCTTAACATTGCTGTTGTACCCAGGTTTATAACACCCGCACCCTTTTCAAATCCACCCAGTCCAATTGCAACTGTACCACCATCATAGACTCCTGGAAGAATTGAAACCCCTGCCTTCAGCCCGAGTTCATCTCTGGCCTTTGCTGAAATCACACCCATAATTCTTTCTCCGGGAATCACAGATGGAAGTTTTCTCCTTTCTATTCCAGCAATGTCAAGTGCGTAATGGTCCCAGTCAAGGGTATGTATGTTAAATAACTGTGTTGCTGAAGCAAGGCTGGGCTCAGTACATACCTCTCCTGTAAGGCGATAGATTATATAATCTTTGCATCCAAGGAAATATCTTGTGTGAGCGAGAATTTCAGGACTCTTTTTTTTGAGCCAGAATATTCTGGGTAGTGCATATATAAAAAGTGGTGGGCACCCCGTTCTATTGTAAATCTTTTGCATATCATATTTCTTTTTCATCTCTTCAGATATATCTTCACAGCGTGTATCCAGAAGAGTGATTATGTTAGTAAGTGGCCTTACAGAACTGTCAACAGACAGAAATCCACACTGATAGGATGAAAGCACAAGTAGGGAAATATTTTTTTCAAATCCTTTTGCTGCAATTCTGCAGACCTTTTTAAAAATAGCATATAATTCCTCTGGATTGTGCTCCGCAGCGCCCATTTCAGGCCTGTGGAGTTTTATTTCTTCTTCAGCGTAAGAAAATACCTTCCCCTTTTCGTCTATCACACCTGCTTTAAGATTTGTTGTCCCGATATCTACCACCAGCACTTTTTCCATAATTTACCTTCTTATAAAACAACCATTCTAAAAACGATAAGGTGCTCTCTCACAGGGCTTTTATCCTGAGGTTTGTTTTTTTAAGAACCTCGGGATTTACAACCTCCTCCGGTATTTCTTTTCCTGCAATCTTTTTCACATCTTCCACAATCTTGCTGCCCATCTTCTCAAGCGATTCTTTAGTATATGCTGCTATGTGGGGAACAATCACTACCTCCTCAAACTTGAGCAGGGGATGATTCTTTCCCACCGGCTCTCCCTCAACAACATCCAGTCCCACACCACCCATATTTCCCTTTTCAAGAGATTCTATGAGTGCATCTTCATCAATAAGCTCCCCCCTGGAAATATTTACAAGTATAGCACCTTTTTTCATAATAGAAAATTCTCTTTTGCCCAGCATATGATAATTTTTTTCATTCAGGGAGCAGAGAAGCAGTATAATATCGCACTCTTTTAATAGATAGTCAAGAACTACAGGCTCTCCCAATCTCTTGATATCTATGGGGGAGACATTTGGATCATACACAAGAATGCGGCACCCGAAGCCATTTTTTAAAATCTCAGCCACCCTGGAACCTATGTTACCAAAGCCTATTATCCCTGCATTTTTATTCCTGATTTCTATACCCTGAAACCTTGCCCTGTCCTTCCATCCAGATTCTTTCACGCTCTCGGCAGCAGGATTTATCTTTCTTGCAACCTGAAGCAGGAGTGCAACTGCATGCTCTGCAACACTTTCCCTTTCCATAAAACCGGGAGTGCGCGCAATAATAACACCTGCTTCAGTTGCTGCCTCAAGATTGATATTGTCCACTCCTATTCCATGCCTTGTAATCAGCGCCACATCCCTGTTCAGAGCAAAAAATGCAGAATCATATCTGGGTGTGATGCTGGCTATCACAATATTAAATCCTTTAAGTTTCTCAGCCAGCACTTCCCCGGTTATATTCCTGTCAACCCTGAGCCTCTCCACTTCCCCGAATTTTGAAAGACTTTCAATATGCTGTGGAAAATATTTACCAAAAGTATCAGAATTCACTATAGCTATCTTCATTTAATCACTCCTTTAAAATTCCCCTGCCAGTCTGTGTGGAATATGCCCTTTTTATCAATACGCTCATAGGTGTGTGCCCCGAAATAATCCCTCTGTGCCTGCAGCAAATTTGCGGGTAGCCTCCCGGTCCGGTAGCTATCGTAATAAGTTATTGCAGAAGTGAAGGCTGGAACAGGAATTCCATTTTTTATAGAAGATGAGACAACTTCCCTCCAGTTTTCCTGCCTCAAAGAAACTGCTTTTCTAAAATAAGAATCCAGGAGCAAATTCTCCAGATTCGGATTCCTGTCAAAGGCATCTTTAATCCTGTCAAGGAATTTTGCCCTGATAATACATCCATTTCTCCAGATGAGTGCAATACTTCCAAAATTCAGGTTCCAGCTATATTCCTTTGAAGCAAATTTCATCAGTTGAAAGCCCTGGGCGTAGGAACATACCTTTGAGGCATAAAGTGCATCTTGAATTTTTTTAATAAATGCCCTTTTGTTCCTTATCCTTCTTTTAGCAGGCCCTGAAAGCACTTTTGATGCCTTCACCCGCTCTTCCTTCAGTGCACTTATACACCTGGCAAATACTGCCTCTGCAATCGTGGGCGCAGGCACTCCGAGGTCAAGTGCATTCTGAGAAGTCCATTTCCCTGTTCCTTTCTGCCCAGCAGTATCAAGAATAATCTCCACCACAGGCTTTCCTGTTTCTCTGTCTTTTTTCTTTAGAATTTCAGCGGTGATTTCAATAAGATAGGAATTGAGGTCTCCCCTGTTCCATTCTTCAAAGGTCTTCTGCATTTCTTCTGTATTCATACCCAGAAGTCCCTTCATCAGAAAATAGGCTTCAGAGATTAGTTGCATATCTGCATATTCTATGCCGTTGTGCACCATCTTGACATAATGACCTGCTCCGTTTTCGCCTATGTACTCACAGCAGGGAGTTCCATCTTCCAGCTTTGCAGCAATAGACTGCAGGATGTGTCTTACTTCATCCCATGCTTTTTTTGCTCCTCCGGGCATAATTGCAGGTCCCTTTAAAGCACCTTCTTCGCCCCCGGAAATTCCTGCACCAATGAGAAAAATACCCTTTTGTTCAAGATATTTTGCCCTGCGCACAGTATCCTGAAAGAAGGAATTTCCACCATCAATAATGATGTCCCCCTTTTCAAGATGTGGAAGCAACAATTCAATAAAATCGTCCACAGGAGAACCTGCCTTCACCATAAGTATTATCTTTCTTGGCTTTTTTATTGCTCCTGTAAATTCCTCAATGCTGTGGGTACCTATAACTTTTTTGCCTTTTGCCTTTCCATTTAGAAAATCGTCTACCTTTGAAACAGTGCGATTGAATACCGCAACTGAAAAGCCTTTACTTTCCATATTAAGAACTAAATTTTCTCCCATTACCGCCAGACCAATCAGGCCTATATCTGCTCCTTCCATACTCTCCTCTATACACAAAATTATCTGCTGACTTTCCAGCAGTCCTTTTTATACTCCTGAAAAGGCATTAAAACCTCCATCTACTGGAAGAACTACTCCGGTTACAAATTGTGAAGCATCAGAGGCAAGCCAGACGCAGGCCCCTATGAGTTCTTCCGGCTTTCCGAACCTTCCCATCGGGGTATGCTGTATAATAGAACTTCCCCGCTGAGTCAATTTTCCATTTTTATCCAGCAGAAGATACCGGTTCTGACTTGTGAGAAAAAAACCAGGGGCAATGGCGTTAACCCTTATTTTTTTATTATATTCTTGAGCAAAATGAACTGCCAGCCACTGCGTGAAATTGCTTACAGCTGCCTTTGCTGCAGAATATCCTGGAATCCTTGTCAGGGGCCTGAATGCATTCATGGAAGAAATATTGATTATTGAACCGCCATTCTTATTTTTCACCATTTCCCTCCCAAATACCTGACAGGGTAGTATTGCTCCTCCTAAAAGATTCAACGCAATAACCTTTTGTATCCCTTCTAATGGAAGGTCAAAAAAGTTTAAATCCTTTGAGGTCGTGGCTTCCTTCAGATTTCCACCAGCAGCATTCAGCAGAATGTCAATGCGTCCCATGTCATTCATAACCAGCCTGCAGCAGGATTCTATACTTTCCTTTTCCAGAACATTTATATAATATCCTTTTGCCTTTATCCTTTCTTTTCTGAGGCGAGCAACAATCTTTTTTGTATCCGCTATATCGCATATGGCAATTTCTGCTCCGGCATTTCCAAATCCCTCTGCTATGGCAGAGCCCAGAACTCCTGCCCCGCCTGTTATCACAGCCTTCTTTCCTTTTAAACAAAAAATGTTTAGCATCAAACCTCCTGTCTCTCTTTATAAAATAGAAATGGGATGTATGCCTGTTTCAGACATAGTTCATGCCTGGCCAGACAAAAGGAATGGGAAATACCCTGCCCAGCAGGTTTTCAAGTCCTCCACTTCCTGAAATCATATAACCTTCAGGGGTCCCGAGTATCCACCAGGCAAGAACTCGCCTGTTAGGAATTATAACCCTTTCCCTGCCGAGTTCAAAGATAAACCTTCCATTTTCTTCTTTAAACACAAGGCTATCAGCAATCCTTCCTATTCTTCTTCTGAAATAGGGTGCAAGCCTCTGCATAAGTCTTGTAAAGTTAACTATCCTGACCGTACCATGAACTGGTATAACACTCACATTGAGATTCTTTTCTCTCATGCTCTTTATAAATTCTCCATCCTGAAATGGAATATTGAAACTCAATCTCTCCAGGTTAAATTTTTTAAATATGGATGGTATTGCATTGAAGAGCGCCTTTCTTGAACCTGCGTATTCCATCACATCTCCAATTTTACTGGTCCCCTCATCAAAAAGATGAATAACCACATAACCCCTGAATTTTCTTCCTTCGTAAATTGTTGCAAAAGTGCAGGGCCTGTTCATAACCTGTCCGCATTTAACCCCTGTGTTCCAGTCATTAACCGGACGGATATATCTCACTGGCTCCCTGTTATATACTTTCATCATTCCCTGCAGTGCATTCCGTGCGAAATCTCTTACCTGGACCACTGAAGGCCCGAGCCTGCCTAAATCTGTCTTTCTTATTGTCCACTTGCATACCTTCCCTACCCTCATACAATCTAATCTGTCATAAAGATTTCTGTCTCCTGAAACAAGCATAAAATCGGCTCCATCCCGGTCTATTTTCCTGATTGCATCTTTTAAAATTATGGTGGAATAACCCTTATTCCTGTATTCTGGATCAGTGCATACAGCACCAATACTTCCAACTCTTGATCTGCATCCACAAATTACAATATCCCTCTCGCTTATTCCTGCATGAGAAACAGGTTTTCCGTCCTCAAGTATAATACGCATATTCTCAAGATTCTCACGGTTAAAAAGGATTGCATATTCCTCCTGCATTGATTTCTTCTCCGGCCTGAAAACCGAATTTACAAGATTCATTACAGAGCCAAACTCATTCTTCTTTGTACCCCTTGGTCCCTCCATCTGTCCCTCCTGAATTAAAATAGTCCTGACATTGTTCTGTTCAGGTCATACGGGAAAGTTGCTCCCTTGTCAATGCATTTTCTGGAATTTTTCCTTCAAAAAATAGTTTAAAATCTCTTGGTATAGAAAGGCCTGTGCGCCTGTATGTATCTTCAGTGGCACCCGCCCTGTGCGGGGCGAGAATTACATTCTCCATATCTCTCGGGGGACTATTCTCCTGAAGTGGCTCCTGAGCAAACACATCCAGACAGGCTCTGAATCTCTTCTCTTTTAATTTTTTTATCAATGCACCTTCATCAATAATATCTCCTCTCGCAGTATTTACAAGTACTGCATTTTCCTGAATCAAATTCAGCTCTCTTTCCCCGATGAGACCAGAAGTTTCAGGGGTGAGTCCGCAGTGAATCGTTATAACCTGAGAACAGGATAGCAGATTATCAAGAGTGGTCATTTTAACCCCGTTCTCTTCCGCCTTTTCAGCAGGGAAATACGGATCGTAAGCCCGATTGTAAATTCTGCAACGGAATCTCCCATTGCAGATGTGGTATTTACAATCGTAATTTCCCTGTCCATTGCCAATTCCGGCTGCACAAGCTTTACACTTGAACCTATCACTCCGATAATCTTAAGGTTTCCTGCTGCTTCAATGTTTTTCTTTGTCAGGCCGTTATCTCCCCAGCCAGTAATCACTCCATCTGCATCCTTTATAAATTCAGATTTGTGGTCCTCAGCAAAAACCATTTCAGTTTCATTTCTGCTGATTAGAGCAAAAGAATAAAGTATATCCCTTGCCTCCTTCACAAATTCTCTTTCAAAATGTGGTTTTGGTATGGTTATAGCTACTTTCGGTTTTAACACATACCCTCCCTTTTTATCAATTCTCTGTAATGTTCTGATTCTCTGAAGATTCCACCACTTTCATTATAAAAGTCCTGATTCAGGTGAAATAAACCATTTTTTATTTTTGTCCATTCAGCCCCATAGCACGGATGGAATTTTAAAAGCTCGCTCCATCTTTTATAATTCTGGTGTCCATTTGTTTCAAGTACTCCTGTATTCACTCCGGGAAATGGAGCAATCCTGCTGGCTATATTTTTGTTCCAGTCCACAAGTATGGGATTGACAGTTAAATCTGCACAGAAACAGGGAATGTCCGCCCTGTGAGCAACCTCCAGGGTCTTCAAGGTCATACTCAGCGTTTTTGCTATAGGCTTAAGGACAATCGCACAATATCCCATCTGGATACGTTCTTCCACATCTCTGAAAGAATGGGCGCTCTCATCAGCAGCAATCCTGACTCCAAGATCGCTAACATCCACCCTGTATTCTTCAGGAAAGGGTTCTTCAATAACTGTAATCTGGTCAAACGCTCCAATTTTCTTTGCGTGCTCAAGAAACCACTGCAATCTCTCCTTACTGTCATACCTGCCATTTGCATCCAAATAATAGGGAATTTTACCGTCTTTTGTGTATGGAATTCTTTCTGTGCCAATTGCATTGTGAATTTCTTCTATGCGCCCTTTATCCCACTCAAGCATTTTCTCCCTGTCTCCATCCTTTCCGGGGTCAGAACCTATCTTGATTTTTAGAAAGAAATATCCGTTTTTCACAGCATCCACTATTTCATTCAGCGGGATACCATAAGATATAAGTGGAATTGCAGCAAGGTATCTATGCCTGAATGAGAGTGCACTGCTGTATACCTCGGGTATCATGCTATAAAAATCTTTTATATTATTTTCCTTTGCATACAGAATCCAGGCCGCATTGTCAACTGCAACAAGCGCATTCAGAACAAATGTGATTTTTAGACGCGGATTTTCTGTAATTTTCTTACTGTATTCATAAGTATCTTCAAAAATTGCTTCAAGTAATTCCATGGGGTTTGTCCATTCAATTTCTTTACTTCGCTCCAGTGCAAACTTTGTGATTGAAAACATAAGTCTGTTGCCTTCCGACTCTGAGTGCGAAGAGAAAACTGAAGAATCAGACCAGAGCACACTCTGTGTTCCCAGTCCAATTGCCTCCAGACCTGAAGAGCTCTGCATGCAGGCAACAACCTGCCAGATTTCATTCATATAACCGCCCTTGAACCCGAAGGGACGCAACAACGGTTCCCGCTCAAATGCACAGTTTATCTTATGAACTCTTATTTTCTTCATATGTGAAACCTGGCTCCTGACTGACTCTCGATAAAAATAGACTTAACACTATTTTTTAACCCAGGCATATTCCGGATCATCCCTTGGTTTCATAATTCTTTTCTTTCCTGCAAGGGCCCAGAGATAATAAATTTTGTATCCGGGTATGACACCAACAGGATGATATCCTTCTGGAATTGTGACCACATCGTTGTTTCTTATCACATAAATCTTGTCCATCTTTCTTCTATCATATATCCTTATCACGCCAAAACCATCAGGTGGATACAACTTAAAGAAATAAAGTTCTTCAAGATCTGATTCTTCCGGTAGATTATCTCTGTCGTGTTTATGCGGGGGATAGCTTGACCAGTTTCCAGGTGCATTTATGGTTTCTCCAACCAGTAAAGTCTGGGCTTCTATCCTTTCATCAACAATATCATAGACTTTCCTGCGAAAATTGTCCTTTCCAACATTTCTGAGGCGAATGTCCAAAGGCCTGATTAATCTGGGCACGGATTTTATATTACCCGGAGCAGAACAGATGGCTATCTCTGAATCCGTTATTGCAAAAATCTCATATTCAAATCCAGGGGGCACATAAAGAGCAAAAGCCCTTCCTGAGAAAACATCTTTTCTTCTGCCTATGGATGCCCATCTGTATCTATCGCATTTTAAATCTATTCTTCCGGAAAGAACAACCAGTGCTGTCTCCCTGTTTTTTAAAATAGCCCTGTATCTCCTTCCCTTTCGCAATCTTAAAATTCCGAAATTGAGCAATTTTAAATCACTATAGCCATTAATCAGAGGAATATAACCACTCTTCCCGATATATCTTTTCCCTTCAATCTTCATTTTACAACTCCTTATAGCCAGCCGGTCAATTCTGCAAGTACACGGGTATAATCTATGAAGTTCTGCCAGGAAATATCAGGAGGAACCCCGTGGTCACAGGAAGGAATAAAACCACCCTCTTTTAACAGGGGCAAAACCACCCGCATCACTTCCTCCTTCATTATCCTGCCACCTTTCGCAATTGCCCTCTTGTCAATCCCTCCTCTGAAAGCCATTTTTTTGCCAAATTTCCTGCGATATTCCACAATATCATTTCCTGCAGCCACCTCTACTGGCGAACAGCAGTTTATACCTGCCTCAATCCATAGAGGAATAAGCTCTCCGATATATCCGTCAGAATCCAGTTCTATTACTGCGAACTGATTGTTTCTTTTTACTTCAGGTATCCAGCAGCTATAGCATGGAAATAAAAATTCTCTGACCATTTTTTCTGAAATCATACTGTGGCCCTTGTAAGCCATATCTTCAGATATTACAATGTGGTCAACCTGCACATTTTCCAGAATGGGTGTAAGAACCTCTAAAACAAAATCTCTCCAGAAAAGGGACATCTCCCTCACAAACTCTGGCCTTTCAGCCATAAAAATGCAGAGATTTTCAAACCCGCACCATTCCCTCATCTGCCAGAACGGACCATTGAAATAAAGACTCAAAACATAATCCCTGTTTCTCATTTTTTTACATCTCTGAAGGAAATCTAAAGGATAACGTCCTGGAGAACGAGGAACGTAGCGCATCTTCATCTGCTCCCAGTCTTTTTCATTTTCTACAGGAAATCTGTGCCATTTTCTGGTTACAAAGTCCTTTCCATAACGAAGGTAGGTATAATCGTACTGGTCTGAAATTTCAGTAATTGCTCCGGTGCAATCCTGAACGATGTAATGGCCGTTCTTATGCTCAAGCACCTTTTCTTCAAATGCAGGAATGGGCCTGAAAGAAACACCGGGCTCAATCCTCCGCACAGAAGGTCTCTCATACACAATGTTCAGGTTTTCCATTAACGCTTCATAAAAATCCCTGCCTTTTTGAAGACCCTCACTGTGCCACCTTTTCAGTGTGGATTCACGCGGTATTCCTGGCATAAGCGGGACTTTATCAGGCTTGCCAAACAATAGTGCCTCTCTAAATCTTTCTCTTTCGTTCATCTTATTGTAGAGAATGCCAGGCTTTTCAGTATGTCTATAAATTTTATTTCTTTCTTGTTATCGCTTCATATGTTTCGGGACGGCGGTCATCAAGCATTTCCTTCTTGAAGTCTTCCTTGCAGGAACCAACAGTAAAACTTGCCTTGAACAATCTCTGATTCAGGTCAACGGTTGCCATTACAATTCCAGCATCCCTTCCTGCCTCTACAAGGATTGCTCCATCAGGTCCTATTATACCTGTCCTTCCCTGCATCATCCCGGGTATCCATGCCTGATCCGGGCGTTTTCCAAAAGATGCAGATACTAAATAAACAGCATTGTCAATTGCGCGGGAACGCAAGGTTATATCCCAGACAACATCGCCCCATCCCCCCTGAACATGTGACCAGAAAATTACCTCAGCACCATTCAGTGCAAGACATCTGGCACTCTCGGGAAAGGAGTTGTCATGACAGATCATTACTCCGATTTTACCAAAGTCCATTTTGAATACCGGCCATTTATCACCCGGAACCACCCCTTTATTTCTCTCGATCTTGGTGCAGTGCACCTTGAAATACTTGCCAATAAGTTTGCCTTCGCGAGAAAAAACCCAGGCAGTGTTGCGGATGACTTTTCCGTAGAGTGCATAGATGGGAGCGATGAGATTGACCCTGTAATTTTTCGCAAAAACTGAAAGTCTGGTGAACAATATGCCACCCTCCTTCTCTGCTAATAAAGGCAGTGTCTGCTTATTATATTCCACACCGACCAGGGGAAAGATCTCGCCCAGACATATTATATCTACTCCTTTCTTTGCTGCATCACCCATCATTTTAAAAGCAGTTTCAATATTGCTTTCTTTCTTTTCCTCCGGAGTCTTGCCCTCACGATAGTCTGGCAGCTGAATTGAACAAAGCGTTATTATTCTTTTCTTCCCTGTATCATTGATAAAACCTGCTTTCATTTTACCTGTGAAATAATCTATCCCGTTTACGTTTTTAAACATTGTTCCTCCAGCAGAATTGAAATATTTTTAAACAGGATGTGTACTGTTTCAAAATTCCCTCTTAGAAGCGAATAACACCCCTGAAAGCAACACTGTGAGATAGATAATCAGCAGCCGGTTCTTTCTCATTATTGAAATATGAAAAACTGTAGCTTAAGGTAATCTGTACATTCTCAGCAGCATTATAGGTGGCTCCTATAGAGGTACTGTAATTATTGGTTGCTCCTTCTTTTAAATCTTCCCTGGACCTTTTAAAATCTGCTGCAAACGAATGGGAAAGGTCAAAACGATTGGCAAGCACCAATTGTTTCCAGAAAGGAACCGGTATCCTGAGTGGAAATTGAGCATTGTAATCTGTTCTGACTGAAAGGGAAATTACCGAGGAGGTCTTCAGGGATGCGCCGCTCTCTGTTGTATCCATTGTCCAGTTAAATGAATAGTTCTGGTTCAGGTCCGTATTCCACCTGACCTGCCAGTTGGCATTTGGATTCATACTCATACTCCTGGAAATACTCCGTGTATCAGAAAATGTCTCAGAAAACCTGTGGTTAAAATTGCCCATTAGATAAGAAGACGACGCAAACTTTTTAAAATCCGGAAACACCTGATTCAGATCAAGCCTGGCACTTCCTCCATATGTTAGATTATGAATTGAAGTAAAGGAACTCGCGCTCTGATTCTCGTCATTTCCATAGGAAAAACTGGCACTTGTGGTTAAGGGTTCCCAGAAATAAAAATTTGAATTCAGTATATAGGTCTTCTGATTTGAAGACATTGTTCTGGAATCTGAAATAGATGATTTTGCTCCCTTTATATTTACAAAAACCTTCCAGAGGTCTTCATTTATATTGACAGGGTCTGTTTTTCTATCCAGAGTTCCGTAAGATGCATTGGCGCTCATGCGAAAACTGTTAGAAAAACTAAAAAACTTCAATGCACTGTACCATTGCTGGGGTGCAATATTTGCATTCAGGTCAAGGGAAATGCTTGCATTGGCATTCTTCTTTATATCCAGTCCGCTTGCAAAATAGTTCTCACTGATTGCCTCATTCATTGATAGGGTGGGACTCACGCCTTTGATGAGTGTGGTTGAGGCATCGGTCCTGAAATTCTGGCTTCTTGCTACAGGTTTGATTTCACCCGGCGGCGCATTGAAACCTGTCTGCTGGTCAGAAGTGCGCAGCGTATACCGGGGTGTTATGTTAACCTGTGCAACAGGCTGGTATCCAATACTTACAGCAAGGTCGTTAGTGTGGTCCCGGATATAGTTCAGGTCAACAAAAGATGGACCAATACTTATCTCTCTCAGAGAACCACTGTAAGAATATGAAGGATTTATTGAGAGGCTGTACCAGAGCCATCTGGGAAATGTATAACTGTAGCCTGCACTTGCTGAATAATTCTGCTGTGTTTCTTTCTGCTCAGAACCCTTAAAATTACTTTCAATTCTGGAATGGCTATAACTGGCAGAGAGGTTTGGTAAAAGCGAGCGACTGAAACTCAGGCTGTGGCTCTGGGTAATCACATTCCTCAGTCCGAGTCTGTAGCGGGGCACATCCTTTACAGTATTGGGGTCAAGTTCGGTTCGGGTTTGAGACCAGGAACCAGAATAAGGAAGGGATATACCCCATACTGCAGGCATAAATCTGGAAATGGGCACACTCCAGTTTGCGTTTATAGCTTCATAATCTTCTGCAGGCGAAGCAACACCTATCGTTTCAAATGTATGTGTCATTTTTTTATAATTCAGACCTAAATTAACCAGCCCGCTGGCAATATTTATGCCCAGGCCTGCCTTGAAGGCATAACCCTCTTTTATTTTACCCTCGTCCATATAAATTTCATTTACCCATATTTCCTTTTTCACGCCGGATGTGTTTGTGTCATATATCCCGAGGGTTATCTGTCTGATATTCCACAGCACCTCCAGGGTATCTGTTACTGTAAATGTAGAAGACATTGCAGCTGTAGCTATATTCTCCAGGTCAGCAGTTTTTATCTCCCACCTGCCTTCAGTGGAAAGCGGAAAATCATATTGAAAATAATTGCTGTCATCCATTCCAAAACGTATGAATAATGTTCCCCCTGAACTTCCGGTTGTGGTGAATACCCAGAATTTGAGTTTTTTATATTCTGTGAAATTCAATGCTGTTGTAAATTTCTGTGTAACAGAAGCTGTGCAGGGCGTGGTAAACTGATAAACAAGTGCAAGCGATTGCTCTTTGGGCCAGTAGGATTTATCAAGTCCCCTGAGGTCCTCCACAAGTTTTGGATGTAGGTCCACAAAATCATCATTAAACCCGTCCTCGTCTCCAGGTGGAACATTCCAGTCTCTGGGGTCAGTGTACTGAGAAGGACCGGAGCCCTGGATGTTATCTCTGGTATTCCTGGCCTCTACATTAAAGGTATTCTCTCCTGTATTGCCACTTATTGAAATGTTTGTCCATTTATTTCCTACAATTGAAAGGCTATCCATCTGCAGGGTACCTGATTTTGCCTGCCCGGATTCATTTTTCAACCATATCCTTATATGCTTCACTGTTGTCCAGTCAGTATCTCCCACAATTAGAGAGGAAAGCGGAATCCTGTAAAGAATCCAGCTTCCTGATGTGCTCACCCTGTATCCAGCAGAATCCAGTTCACTGAAGTATCCTCCCAATCTATGTATTTTTTGATCCACTGGATTTAATTGTCCATCTCCATCCAGATCTTCTCCATCCAGTCTGCTATTATTGGCTCCAATTTGAACCGTGGTGCTATCAGGTTTCACAAATGTCCATCCTATATCCTCTCCCGGATTCAACCTGCCATCAGCCATTATTATATCCTCTGTCTTGGGTTGACCCCTGCTCCAGAGTTTTACTGAACCTGAATAGACATCAGATGGAAATCCTCCCTTTCCATCCACATCCTCACTTATGATACCCAGGTCTATAAAGAATCTGACATCCTGCGGCGGAGACTTAACCCAGAATTCAATATGTGAATAAGGAGAGTAGTCCTGTGCGGACCTGGAAACAGGATAACATATCGCTACCCAGGAACCTGTTTCTGGAAGGCTGTAATCCATGGCTATTGATTTTGGATTTGTAGCGTTGGGGTCATGGCTCTCATTTTTATCTCCCAGATTGAAAACAGTTCCTCCAATCTGTCCCCTGAGTGCCTCTGATTCACCTGCAGGAGCAGAAGAAATCCTCCAGGCATATTTGTCTGTCATCGGAACATCTATAGATATCCTTGCTCCCTCCATATCATCTATCATTGCCTTTCCAAAGGTATTTGGATCCTTCCAGGAGTACGCGCCTTCAAAAGAAAGGCTTGTAGAAACAGGAACCTTTTCTATCCCGGGGAATAACCTTGCCAGAAGGGACCTGGGATCCATCTGGGAATCCACATCTATAACCTGATGACTCCTGGGCGTGGAACGTATGCTTGGAATATCATTGGGTGAAGGAGTGCCGCTATAGATATAGGTGGAACCTATTGAAAAATCAGGAGAAAGCGGCAGCTCTCCCCTGGCTCCAATAAGTGTCTCAACATACTGCCCACCAAAAGGCATATACTCATAGTCCACCTTTATAACGCTGTCTTCGGTAATCATATCCTCACGCAGGAATGAAAGAAAACCTGACTCATAATCAATGGTATAATCTATATCCTTCTTAAGCAGGCTGCCATTTAGATAAACCCGCTCACTTCCTTCCACCAGATTTGGACGCAGGAGAAAAACCTGGATTCTTGCTTTGTATTCTGCATGGATTCTATATGTAGCAACAGGATTTGTAAGTGAATATGCATCCGGTCTGAATGGCCTGAAGTCCTTTCCTGCCCTGTCCACAAACTGCACAATACCAAAGTCATAATTGATTTTTACAGTATAGCTCTCTCCTGCAGGAGGGGTATTAGGCCATATATATATCCTGTGCCTTGTATTGTCAGGGTCCCAGACCTCAAGGAGAAAATTGGGGTCGTTCTGCACAATATTGCGATTTCCCAGATAATAATAATTCTTCAATTCATATATATTTGTTCTTGTATCAGTATTGAGTTCATCTTTGATTGCAAAGGTATTGTTGGAATCCATATCATAGACAAGAATAGTATAATTGGACTCAATACTTCTTGTGAAAGAGATTACTGTACTATCCCCTGCTGTTTGCCCATAGTTTATAATGTAATCAACACCTGAATAAAGGGGGTCAAAATAACCTGTAATTGAATCATGCAGAAAAGGATCTGTATCTGAGAAATAAAATGTATTGGCTGTGTTGTTAGAGGCATTTTTATCATCAATATAAATCCTTTCCCTGCCGGGATTTATGTGCTTCAGGATATAATACTTCATTTTATAATAGTTAATATCCCACATATCTTTTACCACAGAGGTGCTCTTTCCAACAAATTCCCTGGTTTCTGAATAGCCCTTTGTCTGACTGCCTACAAAATAATATTTGAATTTCTGATACTGTCCTCTCACACTCAAACCGAACAGTTGCTTGTTGTATGCCACAAATTCAGTGCCAGGTATGGAAAGGGTCTGGTCCCCAAAATTCACCTCCTGGATACCCCCTTCTCTTGCCTCCCCTGAATATATGACTGATATCTTCTGTTTTTTTAACTGGGTATCGTCATATTCCACATTTACTGTAATTCTCTCTCCAACCTTTCCACTCAAACGGAACTGCAACTCCTGAGCCATACTCGGTGCATTTACAAAAACGGGCTCCACACCTGGCGGAGGATTCAGGTACTGAGAGTATGTCCATTTCACTTCCCACATCTTTCTACCTGATGCCTCAATCCTGGAACGCACTTCCTCTGCAATCTTTGAAGCAAGTCCAGGGGTCTGTGTTTCTGCAGCAAAGCAGCATTGAATATTACTCCATCTCAACCCGTGCTTTCCATCTGTGCCCTGAATGGACAGGGTGGACAAAAGGTAAAAGCTAAAAGTTAAAAGTAAAAAGGAGTTAATCCATGTATTCAATTTCATATATTTAAAAATCCCTTCTCTCTTATTTTTCTGGTGTAATGGAACTTCACTACAGTCGGATAAAAATACAATTGTCAGGACTGGATAGAAAAAAGTGAAGAATTATCTTGAAAAAACTAAAAAATGGAGTATAATAATATAGTATGAAGATATTGAAGAATTATATACTTGGAGAATATTTCCCTCCCCTTCTTTTTGGTATAGCAATTTTCACCTTTATCTTCCTTGCACAGAAAATGGTGCAGGTTGTAAGCCTTGTGCTCAACAGGGGTGTGGAAATAACATTGGTATTGAAACTGCTGGGCTATTCTCTGCCACCCATACTCCTGCTCACAATTCCGATGGGGGTACTGCTTGCAAGTCTGCTTGCCATCTCAAAGCTCGCCTCAGACAACGAAATAACAGCAATGAAGGCAGGTGGCATAAACCTGATTTCTATTTTTATTCCATTAATCCTTATGGCTTTCCTGATATCTTTTGTTCTTTTATTCTCGTACGACCGCATTCTTCCTTTCTGCAATCATAAATTTGCCCAGCAGATACATCTTATCAGCCACAAAAGACCCGTGCTGGCACTGCAGGAAAATACCTTTAATGACCTGGGTGAATTTCGGATTTATGTCTACAGAATAAATCAGAAGTCATTTAGACTTGAGGACCTCATTATTTCCGAGAATAAACCAGAATCGTCCAGGTTTATAACTGCTCAGGAGGGAATAATCTTCCTCCATAAGGGAGGAACGAAACTCACACTGAAATTGCTGAACGGGGCTATTCATCAGATAGACGAAAGCGATAGAAACAAATTTCAGGCACTGCATTTTAATACCCACAATATTACCATTGACCTCCCCGGCATCTCTTCACCGGAAAGAAAAAAGGGATTAGAAGAAATGACAAATTCTGAAATTATGAAAGAAATAGAAACCTATAGAAAAGCAGGAATAAACTGCAGCCCATTATTTATAGAATTATCCAGGCGTTTGAGCCTCCCCTTTGCATCCCTGCCCTTCACACTACTGGGAATTACATTTGGAATGAGGGCAAGACACCGCAGCAAATCAATCAGTTTTGGAATAAGCGTAGCAGTTATTTTTTCATATTACTTACTTATGGTTGGTGCAGAAACAATGGGAATCAGGGAGATATTATCTCCCATATTTGTAATGTGGATACCCAATATTGTTTTTGCTGGCCCGGGAGTTGCCCTCCTGATTAAGTCTGTTAAATAGATTCAGGGAGACAGCATGCGTTTGCTCACCCGTTATATTTTAAAACAATTTTTTTATCTTTTCTTCATATCCATTGCTGCCTTTGCAGGAACATTTCTTATTGCTGAGCTCTTTGAATCTCTTAGAATACTTTTAAATAATAAAGTCCCTTTTCATATATCCTCTCAATATCTCCTCTGCCTTATACCGGGCATCCTGGTCCAGACAGCTCCTGTAGCGGTCCTGCTTGGTGTTATATTCTGCCTGAATCAATTGAACAGGTACCGGGAACTGACCATAATGAAGGCATCGGGGTTGAGCATCTACCGTATCGTATCTCCGCTACTGGTTGCTTCTATTATAATCAGTATCTGCATTTTCCTTGTAAATGAATTGGTGGTTCCCGTAGCCATACCGAAGGCATCGCACCTGAGATTATATGGAATTGAAAAAAGGCAGCTACCTTATATCTACAGCCACATTTCTTTTAATGAAGGCAATAGATTCTTCTATATAAGAACTTACAATGCCCTGGAAAAAAGTATGAAAGAGATTCAAATAATAGAGCGACGCCCTGATAAGTCCAGAACCATATGTACCAGAATTGATGCCCCCTCAGGAGTATGGAAAGAATATAAACCTCGAGAAGTGGAATGGAAACTTTACAATCCTGTTATACGTAAATTTAGCCCCTCAGGTGAAATGGAAGAGATGAAAGAGATGAAAGAAAAAAGGATATTCCTTCAATATTCACCCGATGACTTCAAGGAAATGAAAAAACCGGAGGAAATGAGTTTCTCTGCCTTTCTTCATTACATTAAATCTTTAAAGGAAAGCGGCAATTACAACATCAACCTCACTGTGGACTTATATCAAAAATTGTCTTTTCCATTTGCCAGCTTCTTTATTTCTATTGCTGGAATTCCGTTTGCCCTTCGTTCAAAACGCAGCGGCATTGCAACGGGCTTTGGCATGAGCATTGTCATAAGCTTTGTATACTGGATTGTAATGTCCCTGTCCCTCGCATGGGGAAAGGAACTCCTGCTTCCTCCCTACCTTGCTGCATTTCTGCCAAACATAGTATGCCTCATCCTGGGGATATATATGCTTCAGAGAACCCCCACCTGACACTATTTTTATTTGAGGAGCATTATTTTCTTGACAGCGGTTCTTTTGCCATCGCTTATTACTGCAAGATAAACACCTGCGGAAACCTTTTCATTGTAGTCATTTCTTCCATCCCACTCAGCATAGAAATACCCTGGTGTCAGATGATAATATTTTTCATCAAGATTGCGCACAAGTTCTCCCGCAATATTGTATATTCTTATGCTCAGCCTGCTTGTAAGCGGAATATTTTTTATTTCTATACCTGAGTGTATATTCAGATTTAAAGGATTGGGCCAGCATACAATGGTATCAGAGTTGACTGAAGTTAGATAATTCCCGACTGCCAGCGCAGCGTTTATCCTTCCTGAACCCAGGCCATAAATACCTATATCATCCACTGCTCTCTTTATGCGATATTCCACTTCAGTATTCGGTGTGACTGTACCAAAATGAGCAAATATAAGTGCTGCAACACCACTTACAAAAGGAGTTGCCATTGAAGTGCCATTGAGAGAAGCATAATTTTGAGGATAGCCCTCTGTATTCATTTTAACCCAGTGATTTGGCATAGTTGACCAGATATTTGTTCCGGGTGCACACACATCAACCCAGGAGCCGTAATTTGAAAAAATTGCCTTTCCATCAAATTCATCAGTAGCACCAACTGCTATACACTTAGAATAGGCAGCAGGAAAATTTTCCTGAGATACACCATCATTCCCTGCAGCAGCAATAAGGATGCAGTTGCTTTCATCATGCGCCCTGTCTAAAGCAGCCTGCACATACCATGGCAGGGAGTCAGGTGAACCCAGACTCATATTCAGAATTTTTGCTCCGTTCCCGCTCGCATATAAAATCCCATCCTTAAGCTGGGCATCGCTTCCGCTGCCATCCGCACCCATAACCTTCACAGGCATAATCCTGCAGTACCACGAAACACCTGCTACCCCTGTGCCATTATTTGTAATTGCACCTATTATGCCTGCCACATGGGTGCCATGTCCATTGTCATCAACAGGCTCACTATCATCATTTATAAAATCATAACCTGAGATTAATTTTGATGCAAGGTCAGGATGGTCGCTGTCAATCCCGGTATCAAGCACCGCCACAATTATTGAGGTATCTCCCTTCTCAATATCCCAGGCATAATCTGCCATTATCTTTGTAAGACCCCATTGCTGCTGATATTTAGTATCATCAGGAATAGTAGCAAATACGCGACGTATATAATTGGGGTCTGCATATTCCACTTCAGGGTCTGAGCGGTATTTTTTAATAATTGACATTATGTCAGTTTCTGGAGGGAATTTCAGATGGATTGAGTCAATCCTGGAATCCCATTTCTTAATCTCAGGAAATGGCACCTTGCACCTTGCGTTTAACTGTGCAATCCTCAAACCAATCCTCTCCATCGCCTTCTCATAGGTTGCGGAACTACGAATTTCAGTATTAATTGCTGGCTTAAATTTCAGAAGGATTTCGCCCGGCACATAATCTGCCCCTGCAGAAACTAAAATGAAAAGGAAGTAGCAGGATGTAGCAGCAAGTAATGCATTAATTTTTTTCATCTGATTGCACTCTTTAAAAGTAAGTTGTGAATATATCGGACCTAACCCTGCTCAGGGCCGCACAGTCATAGAAAGGCGATGTGTACCCCATGTATTCTTTATACCTCCGAGGGGATAAATGAATGCATAGTCAAATTGCAGGTCAGGACCACCTATCCGGTAGCCTGCACCGGCACTTATACTCCTGTAACCATTTGTGCCGAAGGCAAAGCCTGCCCTCCACCCTATTGTATCTGTCCTTCCCCACTGGGTTCCAAGTTGAACCTCTGTTGTTTTAACTTTAAACCAGTTTTCAATTCCAAGATTCAATTTCAGGTCCTGGTCCCTGTATCCACCGTCAATATTCAATGTATAATTCCTCTGTTCCCCGAGTTTCCAGGAAATGCCAAATTTAAAACTGAAGGGCACAGGGTCATTATCTTTGAGACTGATATTCGGACTGTTCACTTCTCCCAGGAATATTCCTGCTGAAGTAAATTCACTGAACATGTATAATATTCCTATGTCAATGCCAAGTCCAGAGGCTGAAGTTCCATTCTGGAAAACAGGGTCTAATTCAACTGGATTTGTCATCTTATATTCTGACCTGTAGGATTTGGAGTGGTATTTCAAAGAGATACCGAGGCAGAATGGCTGTGCTCTTCTGAATTCCTTTCCGTACGAAAGTGTAAATGTTCCCTCCCTGTACAGAGCAGAAGCTCTGCGCTCCAGATAGCCCAGTCCAACTGCACCCATATCTCCCTCTAAGGGCTGGCAATACATAAGAAGCCCGTCTCCTATCCCTCCATCGTATGTAAGCCCTGGATAATACTGGGCATAAGATGCTCCAATTTCAATTCCTTTTACCCGGGATATACCTGCAGGATTATAATAAACTGCACTCACATCATCTGCCATTCCAACAAAGGCATTGCCCATACCGAGTGCACGTGCACCTGCCCCCAGGTCTTCAAAAGCTGCATAACAACCTGTGCATGATACCAAACAGGCAAGAAACATACCGGATAAGAACCTTTTCGTTTTTAGCATAAAAACCTCCATTCACAGTATTGAGTACATTATGTCTTTGGTCCCGTTCCAATCAGAATATTAAAGAACAGTTGAGTGCATGGGTGCCTATCGGATTTTGAGCAGACATAGAAGGGTTAAATGGTTTTTCGCCCATAAACGCATAGTCCAGATTCAGGAAAAACAGATTCACACCTGCTCCGAGAGCAGGAAATTTCTGGCTCAGTCCGCCCCTGAGCTTCAGAAAGCCAAAAAGATTGACTTCGGCACCTATTTTCAGTTTATCAAGAAAATCTCCACCTGTAGCAGTTAAATCAGATATGTCAGCTGACAATGTAATGAAACCCAGCAATTTAGTGCTCACACCAACAGTCAGATTCATCGGCACTGTCTCAGCTCCTATCTTTGAATAAATGTCCCTGAACATTATACCCACATCAACCAGGCCCGGAACCTTACAGATAATCCCTGCGTCCAGACCCCAGCCGTGTCTGGGCTGAGTAAAAATCTGCGACTCTGAACCATTGGTCATGTCATACTGAAATCCGGTTCTGTAAATATACTTTATGTTTCCACCATATGAAAAATCAAGAAAGGGCACTATCTTCGGAAACCTGCCTGCAAGACTGAAAATCAAGCCCAGATCTGCTGTGTTCTTTACCAGCTGATGAAAAGTTGTAGAATCAGGCATATCGGTACTTAATAAAAGATTGTCTATTCCGTAAATATTAAGCGCCCAGGAAGGTTTGATTACTCCTGCAATTAAAATACCCCTGGCAGCCCCGTTCAAATTTGCTAACCCTGACAGCTTTTGAAAATCAGCAGGGCCCGGGTTCTGAATATTTATATTGTTCAGATTTATAGCCCAGGTTATCATATCCTGATTTGCCTTCAGATATACACTTGGAAGCACCAGGTCTCCCCCGGTCAATTTCGTCAGTCCTGCAGGGTTGTAAAAAATGCATTCATAGCCCTCTGCAACCGCAGTATACGCACCGCCCATTCCATCAGCCCTGATTCCCTCTCCCATAACCCCGGTGGTCTGGCAGTACCCAAAACCTGAAATCACCATTACACCAGACACCAGAAACCCGGTAAATCTTTTAAGCATCCCCCTCTCCTTTCAATTGCTAAGAATGGATCTGACACCAATTTTTATCAGGTGCCGGATTCCCAGCTTGCAAGATACTTTCTCTGCTGTGAAGTCAATATATCTATTTTTATCCCCATCCCTTTCAGTTTAAGCCTGGCTACCTCTTTATCAATTTCCTCAGGCACAGGATAGACCTTTTTCTGTAATTTCCTTCCATTCCTCACAAGATATTCAACTGAAAGTGCCTGGTTTGCAAAACTCATATCCATAACTGAGGCAGGGTGCCCTTCAGCACTTGCAAGATTTATAAGCCTGCCTTCGCCAAGCAAGTAAATCCTTTTTCCATTTTTAAGGGTATATTCCTGAACAAAATCCCTTATCCTGCGAACCCTCCTGGAAAGTCTTTTCAAATCCCCTATATTTATTTCCACATTGAAATGCCCTGAATTGGCAACAATTGCTGTGTCCTTCATCCTTTTAAAATGTTCTCCCCTCAGGACATTTATATCTCCGGTAGAAGTGACAAATATATCTCCTGTTTTTACTGCCTCCATAACAGGCATAACCTGGTATCCATCCATTACTGCCTCAAGTGCCCTTAAGGGATTTGTCTCACAAACTATTACCTGTGCACCCATGCCATTTGCTCGCATTGCTATTCCCCTGCCGCACCACCCGTATCCACACATCACAAATTTAGAACCAGCAAGCAATTTATTGGTTGCGCGCAGAATTCCATCTATTGTGCTCTGACCAGTGCCATACCTGTTATCAAACATATGTTTTGTCTGGGCATCGTTCACTGAAATAATTGGATATTTCAAAACTCCCTGCTCTGCCATGCTCCGAAGTCTTATAACCCCGGTTGTTGTCTCTTCTGTTCCGCCCAGTATTTCATTCACAGGATATCTTATGGGGTCCTTATGAATCGTGGAAACTAAGTCAGCACCGTCATCCATTGTAATATTCGGCTTCACTTCCAGTGCCTTTTTTATATGTCTGTAATAAGAGATATTGTCCTCGCCCTTTATGGCATAAACTTTTATGCCCAGGTGTTTCACAAGGGATGCAGCAACATCATCCTGAGTTGAGAGCGGATTTGAAGCACATAACCTTATCTCTGCTCCACCACTTTTAAGAGTAGCCATAAGATTTGCTGTCTCTGTGGTGACATGCAGGCAGGCTGAAATACGCACATTCTTTAACGGCTTTTCCTTTGCAAATCTCTTTTTTATGAGTGCAAGCACAGGCATACTCAATCCAGCCCATTCTATCCGCAACCTTCCCTTTTCTGCCAGTTTAATATCTTTTATCTCGCAATCCAGCATTCTCCCTCCCTGTGGATAAAATTCAAAAACTATTTCCAGACTACCTTACACTCTTCAAAACCGCGCACTGAAACCCGCAGGAAATCCACCAGCCAGGCACGGTCAGGTAGTGATTCGCAAACGCAGAAACCAGCACTGCAGTTCCCCGGTTGTGCGGAGAACGCAGGCGCTTCCAGTAGTTGGACTGTGGATTTTTCAGAAAAGTAGCCTGGCCTTTTTAGATACCTGCTTCACGACGCAGGGTTTCTGCCATATCGGTATTCTCCCAGGTGAAGCCCTCTTCTTCTCTTCCGAAATGGCCATAACTGGCTGTCCTGCGGTAAATGGGGCGCAGAAGATCCAGTTTCTTTATCATCTCCCTGGGTCTAAAATCAAAATATTTCATTATCAGTCTTTTTATATCCTCCTCAGGAATTTTATTGGTACCGAAGGTGTTTATTGTAACTGAAAGCGGCTCAGCCTTTCCTATCACATATGAAAGATGTATTTCACACCTGCTCGCCAGTCCTGCCTTTACCACATTCTTGGCAACATATCTTGCCATATAGGCCCCTGACCTGTCAACCTTTGTGGGATCCTTGCCTGAAAAGGCACCACCACCATGTGCGCACATTCCACCATAGGTATCCACGATAATCTTCCTTCCGGTCATTCCTGTATCGCTCTGGGGTCCGCCTATTAAAAATTTGCCTGTTTCATTTATGTGATATTCAGGTTCTTTCCTGCGCATCCATGCAGGGATAACAGGTTTTATAACCTTCTCTATTATCTCTTCTCTTGCCCTGTTGCTCATCCGGCTGCTGTTCCTCGGATCCAGAGCTTCTTCTGTGTGCTGGGCAGCAATAACCACGGACCTGACACTGTGAGGTCTTCTATCCTTATATTCAACTGTAACCTGAGATTTTCCATCAGGACCCAGATACTTAAGGATTCCCTTTTTACGCACCTCTGCCAGACGGCGGGTTAGTCTATGGGCAAGCATAATGGGCATGGGCATCAACTCCGGGGTCTCATCTATTGCAAAACCAACCATCATCCCCTGGTCCCCTGCTCCACCCCTGTTCACTCCCTGTGCAATATCAGGAGATTGTCTGCCGATTGCATTAAGCACTGCACAGGTCTTGTAATCAAAACCATACCTGGCATCTGTATAACCTATATCCTTTAACACACTGCGAACAAGCTCATGCAGGTCAACATAGCATGAGGTTGTAATCTCTCCACCCACAATGACCATTCCAACTGTCACAAAGGTCTCACATGCTACCCGGGCTCTCTCAATACACCCACCTTTTTCCTCAGATTCCTTTTTCAGAATCTGGTCCAGCACACTGTCAGAAATCTGATCGCAGATCTTATCCGGATGTCCCTCTGTCACTGACTCCGAAGTGAAAAGATAATTACCCTTGACCATCTTCCCTCCCTTTTGAGTAATTTATTGTGTAAATTCATCTGCTACATTTTCATTCTATCTGAACTATTCCACCAAACATTGAAATATTTTCAATTACACGGGCATTCTTTCCAATGATACAATGTTCTATGTGCACTCCTTTTCCTATATATGCATTGTCCCAGATTATACAATCCCTCAAAACTGCTCCTTCATCAATAAAGGAATTGTTGCCCACAACAGTGGCACCACTTATTTCAACATTTCTTTTAATACAACAGTTTTTCCCTATAATGATTGAGCCCAGTAAGGATGCTGTAGGGTCAATCTTGCATCCCTGAGCAATCCAAGCCTCTCCGGTTCTATCTCTGGTTAAAATCCTCTTTCCTTCTATTTTAACCCTGACCCTTTTTTCAAGAATATCCCTGTGCGAAGCCCTGTACTGAATGAGATTTCCAATATCACACCAGTAATCGGTGGTATAATATCCAAAAATTTTCTTCTTTTTTGATAGCATTAGCGGAAAAACATCCCTGGCAAAATCAAATTCTCTGGACGGGGGAATGAAAGTAAAAACTTCCGGTTCAAGCACATATATCCCTGTATTTATCCCTGCACTCATTCCGTGGAAAACCTCTCCCCAGTGTGGCTTCTCAATAAAATTTATAATCTGGCTATCTCCTGATACTGCTGCTATACCGTACTCTAACCTTGCACTGACTTCCTTCAATACTATTGTAGCCACTCCACCTTTCTCCCTGTGAAATTTTATAAGTCTGGTCAGGTTAATATCTGTCAGGCCATCTCCGCTCATAACCAGGAAGGGTTCATTTTTAAGAAATCTTTCCACCTTCTTGGCTCCGCCTGCTGTGCCCAGTGGTTTCTTCTCATAAGAATAAGTAATCTTCACCCCCCACTTCCTTCCATCCCTGAAATAGTCTTTTATAATCTGTGGTTTGAAATGGAGATTTATAAGGATATCCTTTATTCCGTGTTTTCGCAGGAGTTCTATTGTGTATTCAAGCACAGGCTTATTCGCCACAGGGACCATTGGTTTGGGAACATTATAGGTGAGTGGCCGCAATCTCGTCCCCATCCCTCCGCACATCACAAGCACTTTCATCTTTGCCTCATTTTTATAGATAATTGGAAAGCATTTGCCTGCCTTCTTTTAATAGCTCTTTTACTCTTTTTAAACTATCTGCTTCAGCATAAATCCTTATAAGCGGTTCAGTGCCCGAGGGTCTTAACAGGAGCCATGCCTCCCCTCCAGTAATATTTTCAGAACCAAGTATAAACTTTACGCCATCATATGTCCTGAGTTCTCTTATTTTCATTCCTGCAATTTTTCCAGGTGCCTTTTTCACTATAGACCCTGTAATTTTTTCTTTCAACTCCAGGCTCTTCATTCCCGAGTTCTGTGGTATTCTTATATCCATCCTCTCATAACAGGAACGTCCAAACCTTCTCTGGAGGTCAGTCAGAATCCAGGATAGCCTTCTACCTTTCCTGGCAATCATTTCAAGCAGGATAAGTGCGCTCAGTATTCCATCCCTTTCAGGAATATAACCACTGTATCCGTATCCACCACTTTCCTCCCCTCCTATGAGCACATCCTCTTTTAACATTACCTCAGACACATATTTGAAGCCTACAGGAACTTCCTGAAAGGGCAGGCCATAAAAATTTGCAATCCTCTCTCCAAGATATCCCATGGAAATTGTCTGCACAACCTTACCCTTCTTCTTTTTCACTTCAACTAAATAAGAAATGAGAAGTGGAAAAACCTGATGGGGTGTAAGGTATCTACCTGTCTCATCTATCACCCCAACCCTGTCTGCGTCTCCATCAGTAGCAATTCCGGTATCTGCTTTTCTTCTTATTACCTCCCCTGCAAGTTCATTCAAGTTCTTCCTGATTGGTTCAGGACGAAGTCCGCCAAAAAGGGGGTCTGAACTGGAATGTATGGAAATAACTTTGCATTTACTATCCTTTAATATCTCGGGCAATAAATCCCTTCCACTGCCAAACATAGGGTCAAAAACTATACTGAATTCTGCATTGCCAAGTAATTCCATATCAACAAGAGAACTTACTTTTTTGATATACGGGGATAACAGATCCTTATACTCAATTTCTCCGCCGGTCCGGGGCTTGCATTTATACAGATATTTTTCAATCTGATTGGTTGTATTCCTGTCTGCCGGTGCTCCAGATTCTGTTTTTATTTTAAAACCGTTATATTCATAAGGGTTATGGCTTGCAGTAATCATTATTCCCAGTTTAGCCTTTTCGTTTACAACTGAGAAAGAAAGAGCAGGACCGGGAATGGGATGGTTGCTCACCACAACTTTAATTCCATTGCCTGCAAGAACTTCTGCTGTAGCAAGGGCAAATCTATTAGATAAAAATCGCCCATCATATCCAATCATCACCCTGTGCGAGAGGAAATTTTTATTTGAAAGGCCTTTTTTGAGGTAGATTACAACTGCCTGTGCAGCAATCTTCACATTTTCAAATGTGAAATCCCTTGCAATTATTCCTCTCCATCCATCTGTTCCAAATGCAATTTTTTCTATTTTGCCATCAATCTTCAAAGTATTCTGTACCGCTGGTATCTATATATCCCTGATTAAAATTAAATTCAACAAGGGCAAGCCCCAGAAAAAAATCTTCTGCATTCCTGTATTTGGGAGGGATAACCTCCCTGCCTTCTTTGTTTATAAAGCCATATTTTTCTCCCAGTTTAATCCTTGCAAGGCCATTGCTGAATGGATGTGCCCGGTCATACTTTAGCGGTATTATTATCTTGCCTGTTCTGTCAATAAAACCCCATTTCCCACCGGTCACCCCCACATATTTGTTAGGCATACCCCCTATATTTACATTCGCAAGCCCCTCACTGAAAGAATCTACCCACACATATCCGGGCGGGATAACAATCCTGCCTTCTTTATCAATAAAACCCCACTTGCCTTTAATCTCGACACCTGCAAGTCCTTCCTTAAAATCCTTTACAAGGTCATACTTCAGGGGAATAACTATCTTGCCTGTTTTATCAATAAAACCATATTTTTTCTCTATTGAAACCCCTGCAAGACCTTCGCTGTAATCTGCTACCCAGTCATACTCTGGCAGAACAACTTCTTTTCCTTCTCTGTCAATAAAGCCATATTTCTCGCCAATCCTGACCTTAGCCATACCCTCATTAAAAGACCCTGCCTCGTCATATTGCAGGGGAATAACTTCTATACCCTCAGTATCAATAAAGCCCCATTTACCTTCCAGTTTAACTGCAGCAAGACCTTCCTGAAAATATTGTATCTTATCGTACTTGAATGGTATAATTACTTTTCCCTTTTTATCCACAAATCCCCATTTTCCTTCTTTCTGAACCGCAACAATGCCCTCTCTGGAATCCCACCAGGCATCCTCATACTTTAACGGCACAACTTCCCTGCCTTCCCTGTTTACAAAACCATATTTCTCATATAATCTAACACAGGCAAGCTCCTGACAGAAGGGCTCTACCCTGTCGTACTTTATTTTAATAATCACTTTCTTGTTTCTATCGCAGAAACCCCACTGCTCACCCTTTCTATACGGTACAAGCTCTCCTGCTTCTCGCTTCCTGCAGCCAGAAAAAACAATCCCGAATAAAACAATTAGAAAAATAGCAAAAACTACAGTTCTTTCTTCTTTTATAAACATTCTAACCTCCCTCAAACCCTTTAACAGCACATCCATAGAAGAGTTAGAATGAGTATTAAAATTTTACTTCAGGAGCCTTCTTTGCTTCTTCTTCTGCCTGAAAGAATTCTTTCTCTTTAAAACCAAAGAGCCTTGCAATAAATATGGTCGGGAACTGTTTTATGAGAGTATTATATGAGCCTACTGCATCATTAAACCTGTGCCGTTCCACTGCAATTCTGTTTTCAGTTCCAGCAAGTTCATCCGAAAGACGCATAAAATTTTCACTCGCCTTAAGTACAGGATAATTTTCAACAATTGCTAAAAGCCTGGCAAGGGCACCTTCAAATTCATTTGCTGCTTTAACCTTTTGCCCCAGATTTTTTGCTCCTGCATAATCAGCACGTGCCTTTGCCAGTGCCTCAAATATATCCTTTTCGTGCCTGGCATAGCCCTTTACAGTATTAACAAGATTGGGAACAAGGTCAAACCTTCTCTGCAATACTGTCTCAACCTGTGCCCACTGTCTATCTACCTGGATATTCAGACTGACCAGGCGATTGTAAGCTGACATTACATAAATACCAATGCCAATTATGACCACTACCAGAATTATAACCCATAATCTCTTCATCTCTCCCCCTTCCTGCTACTCCTGCAATTCCTTTTCCTTGCCACCACTGTTGTTTTCCGATATTGTTTCTCTGGCTCTTAACTTCTTTTTCAAGTCCTGACCCTTAACAACCATAAGAAAAACGATTATTGCAAATACGGTTAACACCTGGATAAGAATTACTATTGCATCTTCCCTGCTTACACGCGGCAGAAGGATTGAAGTAATACCGGCGCAGAAGGATACAAGGTATATAAAAAGGACTGCGGCGGGCTGGCTCATCCCGAGTCTTACAAGCCTGTGTGAAAAATGATTCTTATCAGCAGAAAATATAGACCTGTGCTGTCTTAGCCTGATATAAATAACTGAAAGGGTATCAAAAATTGGTACACCGAGGATTAAAAGAGGCGTAATTACAGGCAGGTGTGTAAGCAGACTGCCTTTTAGATAGGTCCCCATACAGGAGATTCCACCTATAAGAAAGCCAACAAGAAGGGCACCGCTATCACCCATAATTATTGTGGAAGGATAAAAATTAAACCTCAAGAATGCGGTGAGAATCCCGATTATCACTACAAGAAGAAGGCTGAGGTCTGCAAGCCCCTGTCTTTGATACACAAGAAAGAATATAAAACAGGATATTGCTCCTGTTCCTGCACACAGACCATCCATGTTATCCAGGAGGTTAAAAGAATTGGTAATAGATATAATCCACAGCACGGTGAGCAGTCCAGAAATATAGACATTCTGAATAAAAAGACTTATTCTGATTCCATGGAATACAAGAACTGCTGCTGCGAGTATTTCCACAGCCAATTTTATCCAGGGCTTCAGGTTAAATATATCATCAAGCAATCCTGTAGCGAAAACCATGGAGCTGCCTATTAAAAACACCTTTATTTCATCCTGAAAATCACCCGAAACCAGACCAAGCCTGTAAGCCACAGACAGGCTCAAAATCAGAGAAATAAACATTCCAGTACCGCCAAATCTCGGCTTTGGTACTGTGTGAATCTTTCTATGGCCGGGCTGATCCATAATATTTAACTTCACTGCAATCCACCGCATCAGTGGCGTCAGAAGATATGAAAGTACAAATGGCAGAGAAAACATCAATAAATATTCCATTTTTCTATAATCTCCCGGGGTTAAATCCTGATGATTTTAGTACGGAATCCTCTGACCTCCTTTGTTGCATTTCTGGTATCAAGAATAAGCCTTGAATGTCTTGCAAGCCAGTTATAATCATAATCCGGATGGTCAGTTATTATTGCAACGCAATCCACTGACTTCAACAATTTCTCCTTTAATGGTAAAGATTTGATAATCCTTCCCCTTACAGATATCTGAGGAACATAAGGATCATTATAAACAACCTTTATGCCTTCATTCTGCAACAATTCAATCACCTTTAATGCCGGTGAATTTCTGACATCAGAAACACATTTTTTGAATGCAGCACCCAGAACCAGAACTGTATATTTCTTCCTGGCCTTCTTTCTTAAAAGTGTAAGTATCTTGGAGACTACATAATAGGGCATATTTGAATTGATTTCAGCAGCCAGTTCAATAAACCTGGTATGGAAGTCGTATTCCTTTGCTTTCCAGGAAAGATATACAGGATCAACAGGAATACAGTGCCCACCCACTCCAGGTCCCGGCATAAAAGACATAAAACCAAAAGGCTTTGTTTTTGCAGCCTCAACAACTTCCCAGATATTTATCTTCATACGGTCGCTTAAAAGCATCAGCTCATTTACAAGGGCTATGTTTACAAGTCTGAATATATTCTCCAGCAATTTTGTCATTTCAGCAGATTCTGTACTTGAAACAGGGACTGTTTTAATTATAAACTGAGAATAAAATAATTTTGCCATTTCTGTGCATCTTCCGGTAATTCCACCAACTATCTTTGGAGTATTTGTAATGGTGTACTCTTTATTACCGGGGTCAATGCGCTCGGGAGAAAATGCGAGGTAAAAATCCCTTCCAACCTTCAATCCTTTCTCCTGAAGTCTGGGTAATAGAACCTCCCTGGTGGTTCCTGGATATGTGGTACTTTCCAGAATAATAAGCTGGTCCCTTCTTAAATATTTTGCAATTTGATCTGTGGCCTCTTTAACAGCAGTAAGGTCTGGCTCTTTGTTGGCATTAAAAGGTGTTGGTACTGCAATACAGATTACATCCAGCTCAGGTATAACCCTGAAATTTGTTGTGGCCCGCAGTGCCTCTGTCTTGACCACCTGCTTAAAATCTTCTTCTTTTACATCAGGAATATACAATCTGCCATGGTTTATGTCATTTACCTTTTTTCTATCCAGGTCAATTCCTGTGACACTGAATCCTGCTATACCAGCTGCTACAGCCTCTGGTAAGCCCACATATCCCAGTCCGATTATTCCAACCCTTGCCTTCTTGCTTATAATCTTTTCTTTTAAGGTCATAAGGCTATCCCCTTTCTATACGATTTTTTATATCCTCTATCATTTTCCTTAATGTATCTTCCAGTCTGAACTTGACTTTGAATCCTGTCAATCTCTCCAGTTTGGTTGTATCCGGAAGCCGGTGTCTCATATCTTCAAAACCATTCTTATAGACTTTCTCATAAGGGATGTATTTTATCCTGGACCTGCTCTTTGTAAGAGCAATTATTTTTCTGGCAAGTTCTTCTATAGTAATACGCTCTGTACTGCCTATATTAAAGATTTTCCCCTGAGCCTGCGGGTGCCTGGAGAGAGAAATCATTGCCCTTACTGCATCATCCACATAAAGAAAAGAGCGTGTCTGTTTTCCATCTCCATAAACTGTGAGAGGTTTATTTAACAGTGCCTGTTCAATGAACCTTGGAATTACCATTCCATAATCTCCAACCTGCCTGGGACCACAGGTATTGAAAAGACGCACAATGATAACAGGCAATTTTTTCTCCCTGTAATAAGCAAGAGCCAGGAATTCATCCAGTGCCTTCGCACAGGAATAGCTCCAGCGGCTGATAGTGGTGGGACCTACAACCCTGTCATCTTCTTCTTTAAATGGTATCTTCTCATTTTTTCCATAAACCTCTGAGGTGGAGGTAAGCAATACCTTTTTCTTTTTATTTCTGGTTGAAAATTCCAGAGCCAGTTTAAACAATATCTCGGTCCCGCGCACATTTATCTCAATTGAACGCAGCGGATTTTCAATGATATATTTTACTCCCACTGCAGCAGCTAAATGATAAATAAAGTCTGCTCTGGATACAAGTTTAGACATCAGACGTTCATTGAGAATTGTATCAACAAAAACCACAAGATTCCTATTGTGAAGAAGATGGGAAATATTTTCTATTCTTCCTGTTGAAAGGTCATCAATTACACTAACACTATGGCCATCTTTTAAAAGTCTTTCAACTAGGTGAGAGCCAATAAAACCTGCTCCTCCAGTTACAAGTATTTTCATATCTTATCTCCCCTGATGCATCTTTAAAGTTTTAAACGGTAAATAACCATTCCCTTACCTGTGAATATTCCCTTCTATTCCTCCTGCATTCAACAGAAATCAATTTTCTTCTTTTCTATAAGTTCTTCATAAAGATTTTCTATGTCTGTTAAAAGTCTTTTTATGCTGTATTTAGGGTAGGCAAGTTTCCTTGCAATTCTACCCATCTCTTCCATTCTCCCGGGATTTGAGAGCATTTCAATAATCGCCCCCGCAAGGGCACGGGAATCTTCTGGAGGTACTATTATGCCTGTTTCTCCATCTTGCACAAGTTCCCTTACTCCACCTACATCAGTAGCAACCACAGGTTTTGCTGCGCTCATTGCCTCAATAATTGCAACAGGCAAACCCTCATTTAAAGAAGAAAGCACAACCAGATCTATATCCGCATAGACTGCCGGTAAATCCCTGCGAAATCCTGTCCAGAATACACTACCTGCAATACCAAGTTTCTCTGCGTAGCCCTCAAGCTCTTTTCTTAATTCCCCATCTCCAACAATCAAGAATTTTACTTCAGGCCTTTTTTCAAGGACAATCCTGGCTGCCTCCAGGAAATATGTATGCCCTTTTATTGGAACAAGCCTTGCAACAATTCCAACAAGAAGGTCTCCTGCTTCAAGGCCAAATTCCCTGCGCAGATTCCCTCTGTATTTCTCACAGTCCAGGAATTTTTCTAGCTCCAGACCCAGTGGTATATGAAGTATTTTTTCAGGTTTTGCTATGCGATATTTCAGCAGATCCATCATGCCCCTGTGGCTTACAGTAATAATCCTGTCTGTGAATAAACTCAAAAACCTTTCTATTCTTATATACCTGGATGCTTCTCTGTCAGAAAAATATCCGTAGAATGTATGGCCATGAAAGGTATGGATAATAATGGGTACTCCTGCCAATCTTGCTGCAAGGCGTCCCAGTGCCCCTGCCTTTGCTGTATGCGTATGTACAATATGGGGTTTTTCTCTTTTTATCAATGAAAAGATTCTCCAGAAGGCATCCCAGTCTTTTTTCAGTTTAACTTCCCTCTGCAGGGCTGGTATTAAAACAGGCTGTATTCCCTTCTGCAGGGCAAAGTCCAGCATATTGCCTTCATATTCATCCTCAGTTCCTTTAACAAGAATGGAGGAAAACCTCTGCGGATTGAGTCCCTGTGTGAGTAAAATTGTATGTATTGCAGGCCCACCAACATTTAACCTTGCAATTATCCTGACTACTTTTATCTTTTTCATAAAAAGGGGACAGGCTACTTTTTCCTATCCAGGCTGCGAAATTGAATTCGAGTTTCTGGTCTGAGACTTAAAATATTCCACTGTCTTTTTCAGTCCTTCTTCAAAGTTTGTCTTAGGGTAATACCCCAGGAATTTTTTTGCATTTGAAATGTCTGCAAGGGAATGTCTGATATCTCCTGGACGGGGTGAAGTATAAACCGGACTGATATTTGTTCCAAGAATTTCATTCAGGAGTTTTACCAATTTATTCAATTCTATGCTCCTGCTGCAGGCTATATTACATACCTTACCTGCTGCATCCGGCGCCACCATTGCAGAAAGATTTGCCTGCACTACATTCTGGACATATGTAAAATCCCTGGACTGCCTTCCATCCCCGAATATTGTGGGTTGTTTACCTTCAAGCATAAGTGTGATGAACTTCGGAATAGCAGCAGAGTACTGGGAGAATGGATCCTGCCTTGGACCGAAGACATTGAAATAGCGCAGGATAACTGTTTCCAGGCCATAGATGGAATAGAAAATTCTGCAATAGGACTCGCCTGTCAGTTTGGAAAGGGCATATGGAGAAAGCGGATTTGGAGACAGGCTTTCTTTTTTAATTCTGCCCTTTGCCTCACCATAGATTGAAGAAGAGGAGGCATAGACCACCCTTTTCACATTAGAATCCCTTGCAGCAACCAGGACATTCAGTGTTCCTCCAACATTGACCTCGTTTGTAGTAATAGGGTCTGCGATTGAACGCGGAACAGAAGGAAGTGCTCCCTGATGAAGTATATAATCCATACCTTCTACAGCCTTTCTGACTGTTTCAAAATCCCTGAGGTCACCTTCTATCAATTCAATCCTGTCAGCAAAAGGAGCAATATTCTCGCGCTTGCCAGTGGAAAAGTTATCCAGGACCCTTACTGTATCCCCCCTCCTGACAAGTTCCTCTACAATATGGCTTCCTATAAATCCAGCCCCTCCTGTGACAAGTATTTTCATTAGTTTTCCTCCGGATCTGGCTTACGATACTTCCCAGCTGTCCTTTCTATAATTTCTATTTCCCCTTTTTGAATTTTGAACCCAGAAGATTCCAATAAACCCATCCTTAAATAACCCTGTGATAATTTGCAATTTTGTCTTTTGTTTTTGTTTCTTCATAAATCATGCCCTTATCAATAATCCTGCAAAATGGCTTTGGCTGGTGGTTGAAATGTTCCTAATTTCTGGCTCTTACTTTTTTCTTCCCTGAAATTTTTCTTTTCCTTTCTTTTTTATATCCTGCAAGAGTATCAGCTAATGTCAATTGCTTTGAGGTATAAATTATTTCACTGCCTTTACCATTCTTGTCTAACTTATAATCAAACAACTTAGGAGTATTGAAGGTTAAAAAAATTCTCTTATTCTCCTTTCTGCCAATTTTACATATTCTTCACTTATTTCAACCCTATATAATTGCGATTTGTTTTTATCGCTGCAATCGCAGTTTGGCCGCTTCCCATAAAAGGGTCAAGAACAATCTCACCCTCAAAAGTATAAAGTTGAATCAATCTATAAGGTAGCTCAACGGGAAACGGAGCGGGATGTCCAACTTTTGTTGCTGGTTCCGCAGGAAATGTCCATATACTTTTAGTAAACTCAAGAAATTCCTCTCTGGAGATTGTGCTTTTCCTTCCAGTATTTCCCCTTGAATACATTCCTTTTGAAAATATCAAAATATATTCATGGATATCTCTATTTTTAGCAGAAAGCCAGCTCCCCCCAGGCAGTTGAAGGATTACCACTTGAACCCTTGTTCCATATAACCTCGCCTCTCATTAAAAATCCCAAATCAAGCATATCCTCAATAATAAAAGCATCAAGGGGAATATAAGGTTTTCTTCCAAGATTTGCAACATTAATGCAAACCCTTCCGCCGGGCACAAGAACTCTTTTAACCTCTTTCCATACTCTTTTCAAAAATTCTCTGTATTCCTTTAAAGTTAAATTTTTATCATATTCTTTTCCTACATTGTAAGGAGGCGAGGTAACCATTAAATGAACGCTATTGTCTGGTAATTCTCGCATTTTTTCACTTGATTTATAAAAAACCCTGTTCAAAAATTCGTGTGGCATAGGGTTCTCAATATATTTAACAATCTCCTCTTTAAATTAATCCTTCATATAACCTGCTACTATAAAAGGAAGAAGAATCATGATTAATTCTTCCCGGGGAACCAAAGGTACTTGTTTTGGTACCCCCTTTTTCCTGGTTAACAAGATTTCAGTCCTCTTTCCAGTAATCAACCCATCTTTTATAAGGATTAAAATCTATCCTGGTCTTTTTCCAGTTTATTTCAATACTTCTCTGCAAGTTGAAATAAGTATGGCAGACGAACTTTAATTTTATTCACGAGTTTTTCATCATTAAATATTTCTGTCAATTTATTAAGCATTTCATCTCTCCAGAATTCCATCTACGGTTTTGCGAGTTTCTTCTTGTATGCTCGGAACTTTTTTTCAATTGCAGGGTATTTCAAACCCAGAATTTGAACTGCCAGCAGTGCTGCATTTTCAGGTTCGCTTATTCCAACGCAGGCAACCGGTACTCCCTTCGGCATCTGTGCAATTGATAAAAGGGAATCAATGCCATTTAGTGGCGCAGTGCCAACAGGAAGTCCTATTACAGGAATTGAAACCCAGGAGGCAATTACTCCTGGAAGGTGTGCTGCCTTTCCTGCAGCTGCAATTACCACATCAACACCCTTTCTCTCAAGTTTCAGTGCAATTGCACGGGTGCGTGCTGGCTGGCGGTGCGCAGAAGAAACAAGAATTTCATATTCAATTCCAAAGTCCTCAAGCACATTGCCTGCCTTCTGAACTGTATTCAAATCTGATTTACTTCCCACAATGATTACTACTTTTGGCTTTTTCATTTAAATATCCTCCCGGTTTCCTCTGACCAGAATAACAGGTCCAGTGCCTCAACAGGAATGCCAATGCCTTTTGAAAATTTTTTCATCTTCTGTTCTATTTCAAGATATTTCTTTTTCGTGAGATTGTGTGGTATTTCTTTTATAACACCCAGGGCTTTCAGATTCTTCAATATATGCCTGTCAAGTATTGCTATACCCCTTACCAGTCCTATATTGCGCAGAAAATGAGAACCTTCTTTATAACCCAGACCTCTTACATTCCTGACAAGCCATTCCCTGAGCCCGTTTAAAAAAGAAATCCTGCAGGACCTTAATACCTTTTTGATTTCTTCAATTTTTTCTCTGATTCTCAATCTCCCATTCTCACCAAATAATTTTCTTGCTGCGATTATGTAACCGGTTTTATGTTTATAAAATCTTGTCCTTTTCCTGAGAAATCTGGAAATAGCGTCAGCATTGCCCTCAATAAAAAGTCCACGACCCCTAATCTCGCAGACAGCATCCCAGCAGGAAAGAGCCTTTGACTGCGGGGTGAGGAGACAGAAACACAGTTCAGCAAATATATCTTCTTCGCTGCCTTTGCACCATAAATTTTTAAACCCTTTGAGCCTCTCCGCAATCTCCTTCTTCTTTGTTCTGTATATTCTTTTTAGATCTGCAATACAATGAATCACAGCACTATTTAACTCCTATCTTAGGACATATATCATTAAGAATGCATTTATCACAAAGGGGCTTCCTGGCATCGCAGATTTTTCTGCCGTGATCTATGAGCACATACGAAATCCTGAACCACTCATCCCCTGGCACAATTTCCATCAGGTCCTGTTCAATCTTTACCGGGTCATCGCTTTCGCTCAATCCCAGCCTCTGAGAAAGCCTCCTCACATGTGTATCAACTGCTATCCCTTCAACCTTTCCATAGGCATTGCCCAGCACGATATTGGCAGTTTTTCTTGCCACTCCTGGTAAACTCATCAGTCCTTCCATTGTATCAGGAACCTTGCCACCAAATTTTTCCAGGATTATTTTTGCAGCGTTTATTATATTCTTTGCCTTGTTATGATAAAATCCTGTGGAGCGGATTTCCTGTTCAAATTTCTTAAGATTTGCCCCGGCATAATCCCTGGCGGTCCTGTATTTCTTAAACAGAGTTTCGGTAACCTTATTTACCCTTTCATCAGTACATTGTGCTGAAAGAATCGTGGCAACAAGAATTTCAAGGGGATTGCTGAACTTCAATGCAATCTTTGCATGTGGATATTCCCTGTTCAGTCTCTTAATAATTTCTGATACCCTTTTCTTCAACTCCATCTCAAAAACCTCCCGTTCCATCAATATACACTGTATTTAGTTTCGCAGAAACCCGGAAATAAATCTGGTAGCAGTCACTAAGATAAGTCGCGCCAGTTTAAGCCCTTTTTTATATCCACCTTTAAAGGCACTTTCAGGGGGTATACTTCCCGCATCTCTTTTTCAATCAGGGGGAGTGCCTGTTCAACCTCCTCTTCAGGTGATTCAAAAAGCAATTCATCATGAATCTGCACAAGAATTCTTGTCTTCAGATTTTCTTCATTCAGGCGCCTGTAGATATTGACCATCGCAAGTTTAATGAGGTCACTGGCAGTCCCCTGAATCGGACTGTTTATAGCAGTGCGCTCTGCAATCTGACGCACTGTTTTATTTTCACTTGTGATATTCGGGACATATCTAATCCTGCCCAGAAGGGTGCGCACATACCCTTTTTCACCAGCAGTCTTCAATATCTCTCTGATATATTTTGCCACCCCCCGGTATTTCAAAAAATATGTATCAATATAATGCTGTGCCTCTTCCTTACCTATCCCCAGCTCCTGAGATAAACCAAAGGCACTCATTCCATAAATAATTCCATAATTCACAACCTTTGCACGGTTTCGCATCTGGTCTGTAATATCTGAAACTGGCACACCAAAAACCTCACTGGCTGTGCGCAGGTGAATATCCTGATCGGTATTAAAGGATTCAACCAGATTTTCATCCTCTGAAAGGTGTGCAAGAACTCTCAGTTCAATCTGAGAATAATCAGCAGAAATAAACAACCAGCCCTTCTCGGGTATGAAGGCGCGCCTGATTTCCCTGCCTGCCTCTGTTTTAACAGGAATGTTTTGAAGGTTTGGGTTGCTGGAAGAAAGTCTGCCTGTGACAGTACCGGTTTGATTGAAGGAAGTGTGAATTCTGCCTGTTTCTGGTCTCACAAGTTTTGGAAGTGCATCCACATATGTGGATTTCAATTTCGCCAGCTGCCTGTAAGCCAGAATCTTTGCGGGTAGCTCATGACGTATAGCCAGACTCATAAGCACATCCACATCTGTGGAATAACCTGTCTTTGTTTTTCTACCAGGTGGGAGTTTTAGCTTTTCAAACAGAATATGTGCAAGTATCTTCGGAGAATTTATATTAAATTCTTCTCCTGCAAGACTATAGATTTCTTTTGAAATCTTATCTATATCAATCTCAAATCTCTTCCCCAGTTCCAGAAGATAATCCGTATCAATTTTTATTCCATCAATTTCCATCCTGGCAAGAACTTCAATCAACGGCATCTCAACCTCTGTAAACAGGCTCAGCAGCCCTTCTTTCTTCAGCCTGCTTACTATATCATCCTTCAATGAAAACAGCTCAAGCATCTGCTGGTTAACTGCCTTCCTATCCCAGTGGACAACCGGCTTTGAAATTTCTGTACTGTATCTTTCCGGTTCCAAAAGATAGAAGGCAATATTAAAATCAAGCTCAATCCTTTTCATTACAATCCCGGAATGCCACAGGGATAGAATCTTTTCTTTCAGGTTATAACCAGCTTTTTTGATTTCTTCATCTTCAAAAATTAACTTGAGTTTATCAGGCAGATATCCACCTTTAAGAAAATAAGCCTTTCTATCATAAACGATACATACCTCTATCCTGCCCTGAACACTCACAAGGTCAAAACATAGAATTTTATCCTTCCTTATACTGGATAATAAAACTTCTAAATCTTCTGTTTTTTCAATCACCTCTCCCTTCACAAATTCTTCTGCATCTGTTATTATCCCTTCCAGTGAAACAAACTTGTCTTTTGCCACTTCTCCGGAAGCAGCGAAAAGTTCCTGCTGGGGACTTACCTCTTTCAGAAGTCTGTTAAATTCCAGTTCTGAAAACAATTCAAATAGCCTTGCATTATCTGGCTCTTTCACCTTCAGGCTTTCAATATCAATATCCAGTGGAACAGATGTATCAATTTTAACAAGATTTTTGCTGAGCCGGAGATTTTCAATGTTTTCCTTTATCCTGTTAGCAAGGGCTTCAGGAATTTTATCCAGGTTTTCCAGGAGATTTTCAATACTGGTGAACTGACCTATAAGTTTTGAAGCAGTCTTTTCTCCTATTCCCCTGACACCAGGGATATTGTCTGAGGTATCGCCTGAAAGGGCAAGCAGTTCCACCATTGCACCCGGCTCCACCCCAAATGTAGATTTTACTTTCTCTATATCATATATAATTTTTTCGTCAGGCTTGCAGTTCATTACACGGACATTTTCACTCACCAGCTGCAAGGCATCCTTATCCCCGGTGACAATATAAACATCAAGGTTCCTGCCTGCCTTCTTTGCTATTGTCCCGATGCAGTCGTCCGCTTCATAACCCTGCACTTCCAGAACAGGAATATTGAATCCTTTTATTATTTCCTTTATAATAGGAACCTGGGAGCTCAATTCTTCCGGTGTTTTCTGCCTTGTGGCTTTATAATCTTTGTATATTTTGTGTCTGAAGGTGGGACCTGGTAAATCAAATGCAACTGCTATGTAATCAGGAGATTCCTCTCTCAGAATTTTCAAAAGCATGTTTGCAAATCCGTATGCAGCTCCGGTAGGAACTCCCTTTGAACTGGTAAGGCGGGGCAATGCATAAAATGCCCTGTATATTAAATTCTGGCCATCTATAAGAAATAACTTCTGTCTACCCATTATTGTAATCCTTAAAGTCTAATTTATATATTATATAGTAATTCTTGAAAAAATCAAGAAAAAAAGAAAAAAACCGCCTTTTGAATTCAGCGGTTTTATAAATTGCTCACCGGGCACTCTCCAGCCCCAAAACTAAGATGTCTACCCTGAATGAGCATCTATTCCTGAAAACCTAATTTTTTAAATTCTGGTCTTTCTGTAAAATTCTCTTATGAATGCTATATAATTTTTCAGTATTGCTTCCATCAATCTTTTACCGGTCTGGCTTGTCGCAACGGTCGGGTCCCCGTAGATTCCGGTTTTACTCTTCTGGATTCCCCATGTGGACCAGAATACCCTGTTTGGGGCAGCAAAATTATCCCCTGCATAAAACCTGGAATGATAACGCATAATATCCTGCCCGGTCGCTTTCTTCATATCCACTGGCTGGTTCAAATAGAGCATCAGAGAAGTCTCATATTCTCCCCCGTGAATTGCTCCCCCTCTCTTTGAAATTCTTATTTTTTGCATTTCATCCTTAGCCATTACAGCAGGATCAGTAACTGCAATATAAACTCCATATTTGTCTGCAATTTCCCTGGCTGCCAGGCGCAGCAATTCAGTGTGATGACCATGGGCATTTATAATGACAATCTTTTTAAAACCCATATCAATCAGAGAAGAACAGATATCAAAGATTGTATCCATCACAACCCGGGCCCGCACTCTTATTGTCCCTGGCCATCTGCTCATTTCTTTAGCAGAATAACCTGACCACACTGCAGGCATTACAAGCAGGGGAATTCTTTTTCTCATCTCTTCCCCTATCCTTCTTGCAACCTCCTCAGCAATAACCACATCCGTATTCACCGGCAGATGCATACCGTGTTCTTCAATCGTCCCTACAGGTAGAATAACCAGTGCTTTCTTTTTTATCATCTTCTGCAGCTCTACCCAGTTTTTATCTGCAAAATAAATACTCATCCTTTCCCTCCATAGGTCGTAAATGCAACCGCTACAATGAGTGATGAACTACTACAACTTCATCCATCTGCCTTCCTGCGCGGATTTTTGCGCAGCCTCCAGCACTTCCTGAACTTTGACCCCGTCATATAAATCCGGAGAACAGGGCCTGTCTTCAATAATACTTTTCACAAATGCTGCAAGGGCCGCGATGTTGTATCTCATCCATCCGATTTCAAACTTGGGACCGGGAAATGGAGCATCCGGGTACCTCTGCACTGTTTCAATACGCCTGTATCCCCTCATACCACCTATCGGTTCTCCTCTGTCTCTGACGTCATAAACATAGAGCCAGTTAGGCTCCATAAGATTAAAGGCTATCGCGCCCGAACTTCCATTTATTTCAAACTTCAAATCATTGTTCGCTCCTGTGGCAAGTCTTGTAGCCTCAAGGGTTCCCACTGCACCACTTTTCATTCTCACCTGCAAAAGCGCTATATCATCCACTTCCACTCTACCAGTTGAAAAGGTAGCCTGTCCCCCTTCTTTTACTGGACGTTCCTTAATCATCGTTTCACACAACGCATTGACTTCCGCGTACTCACCCAGAAGAGCCCTCATTAAATCAATGATGTGAGAACCCAGGTCAAACAATGCACCACCTCCACTTTTTTCTTTCTGCATACGCCAGGTGATGGGGCGAGCCGGGTCAATATATCCGGAGTGAAGATAAAAGGCTCTGAATTGAAAGACATCTCCCAGAAACCCTTCTTCCACAAGCTGTTTTGCCCTCATTATTGCAGGAATGTACCTGTATTCAAAAGCCATCTGGTGTTTTAAATTCGTCTCCTTTGCCACCTCAATAATTTCCATCGCCTCCTTCAGGTTTGTTGCGAGTGGTTTCTCGCAGTAGACATGCTTTCCTGCCTTCATAGCCTCAATCAGAATTTCCCTGTGCAGGTCATTGGGCGTACAGCAGTTGATAATGTCAATGTCCTTTCTTGCGATGACCTCGTGGTAGTCTGTGGTTGCAAATTCAAATCCGAGCTCCATTGCCTTTTTGCAGGTCTCTTCCCTGCTTGTGCATACACCAACCAGCTTGATTTTCACCGGGAGATTGTAATAATAGGGAATGTTTATATATGACAGGGCATGCACCTTTCCTATAAAACCACAACCTATGATACCCACGCCTAATTCTTTCATCTTTTCCTTCCTTTCAGGAATATCAGGACTCTTTATGCCCGGCCGTGTTCCCTGTAATACCTGAGGCCCTCAATAAGGGTAAGTATATTTTCCCTTCTTGTATTTGGAGTGATTGAGCTGGATGCCCCGAGGAACAATCCAGCCTCAGGACCTTCTTCAACAAGCCATTTCATTTCCCGGCGCACAGCATCCGGAGTTCCGAAGGGCAGGGTAGTGGTGACAGACACCCCTGCATCGTGGTCAAGACGATAAAGGAGCGGCATTTTCCCCTCAGTGATTGCCCTTGCAGCTGCCCTGTTGTGCACCTGGGCGTAGTCTGCCTGAAGAGAAAAGTCTTTCTCAATAATTTCTGGATACAGGGCATATGCCATAAAATAATTTTCATAACCGTACAGTCCATAGCGAAAAACAGGAAAGGATATGAAGCCATAGGGAACTTTCAGAATTGAACTCCCAAATTTTTCCTGTATCATCCTTTCATTTTCCAGTATTTCTCTCACCTTCCTATCCTGATCAAACTCTTCAATTGCCCTGCACATCTGCGGGAAAATTACCCTTTCCAGATGCTCCACCACAGATTCGGGGGAGTCTATCGTAATACCATCCAGCACTATGCGTTCGATGCCGGTTGTGGCTCCTCTCTGTGTGCTGGAATCAAAACCTTCCCCTGTCATACTCAAAGGATTTTCAGGAATGAACTGATCAATGAAATTTACGCCGATATTTTTCTGGGCTTTAAGATAGGTCTGTTCCGGTTCTTTGAGATATGTCCCCGGATCTACACCTGCAATCTCGTCCAGCAGATTAATATCCATTATGTGTATCATCCAGGTCGGAATGCCCCTGACCTTTTTCCTGGAAATCGTATCCAAAACCATAGATGAATTTACGGACATCTTGTTTCGCAGGAACAGGATAAAAAAGTAGCCTGTCCCTTTTTTATATAGTTTTGCATTCTATATCCATAAGATACGCCACTCTTTTTATTGCTTCACTGTGGTCTCCATAAGCCATCCCGAGATGATGGGAACCGCCTTCATATGAATATGCATTTAAAAATTCCTTCAGGTCAATATCTGGTTTGAATATAAAGTGGGGTTTCTCCAGTTTAAGCGGGGACCTGTCCTTCACTGTGCCAGCTGCTGTAATCAATTTTATTGAACCATCTGATGTTGAGGTCAGGTTCAGGAGTGTTATCCTGCCTGGCTTGAATGTAAAACCCAGGGCTGCTGAAGGATTGGTCGGACTAAGCCAGCCTGATTTTTGATAAATGCGAACAGGATACCCTGGATTTGCCATTTTCCAGTTGCCTTCTGCAAAATGGGACATCAGAATTTCCCCTTTTACAAAATCCATTGTGAACATCTCTGTAAAATTGACTTCACCCGCAATTTCCTTCATAAGGATACAGGCGACTGCGCTTGTTATATCACCCTCACCCCCGAACCCGATTCCATCAGCAAGAAGGTTTGAAACTGCAAGGAAAGGGAGGGCGCTAAATTCAGGATTTGCTGTAATCACAGGATAATGAATGGCTATTCCTGATAGACGCTGCACACCTATTATATTTCGCAGGGCAAGTTCAATCTTCACGGATTCTTCCAGCACCCCGGGCTCAATCTTTTCATAACCCCTGAATCTTTTCTTAATAAGTTTGAGCCCTGCTGAAATCTGGCTGTGTTTTACAGTATTTGCTGCGCGCGCAAGTTCGCCAGTGGTTATCCTGCAGACCCTCGGGCCAACCTGACCTGAAAGCATTTTCTCATCCACACGGAAATCACCCATTCCCGGGAAGGTATGCCCTATAAGTCCAACTCTGGAATTCTTCATAGTGCTCACAACCTGACCTGCATCTATCCAGCGCTTGATATTTTCAAGTGTATCCCTGTCTTTCCAGTGTCCTGTGACCAGGATAAATTTTCTCCTGCTGCGCCCCAGCACATTTGCCAGGTCCTGAACACCATGCATTCCATGATTTTCAAGCAATTCCCTGTCAGAATAATTGGCTGATATTCTTTCCATCTTTTGCGTATTCCAGATAAGGATTGGTATCCCTGTTCTTATCAGAGATTCTGCTGAAATCAGACTGGGCGCATAAGAAAAGTGCACTACAATAATAATTGATACCCCCTCCCTTTCAAACCTCTCAACCGCTGATGAAACCTCCTGTTTTTTATTTGCTATTCCCGTGTAAACTATCTGTACAGATTGTTGCAGGATATCTTTTATGCAGGATGCAAACCTTTCCTGTATCTTCCTCAACCCCGGGTCTGTCCTATCGTAAAGGTCAAGCATCAATCCCAGCAATCCAGCCTTTATATTTTTCATTTCACCCTCTTCAACATTTTATACAGAGAAAATTCTTTTTAATTTTTCATATTTTCTAAATTTCTCTGAGTAGATGATAGATGGTTTCTTTGCAGGTATATAAATCCTGTATTCTGTTTCCCATTTTGGAAAATCTTTTTCTTCAGATGCAGCCAGCATAGCTGCTCCCCTGCATGCAGATTCGGTCTCCTGCGGAACCTTTACCCTGAGCCGGGTAATATTTGAGATTATCCTCGCCCACTCTTCACTCTTTGCTGCCCCTCCCACCATTGTAATGCAGTTTGGCTCTATACCAAGCCCCTGAAGAGTTTTTATCCTGCTTGCAACTTCAAAACCAAGTCCCTCCATTACTGATTTAAGCAGGAATTGCCTGTTGTGGTGCAACCCTATGCCATAAAAAATACCCTCGCCATTGTCCAGTGGAACAAAGAATAAATCTCCTGAACCATCCGGAACTACTTTTGCAATATAGGCCGCCTCTTCATAATCTCCTGTATTCAGAAACTGCAATGTCCAATCAAAAAATGCTCCTCCTTTCGGAATTGCGGTAAGCATACCCCATCTGTTTTGAATTACATGGGGACCGGGAGTGAAATTGCTGCCAAACCTGAAAATGGGTTTATGCCACACACAGACAATTGCCCATGCAGTTCCGCAGGAAAGCAGAATATCACCTGGGTTGTTTACACCTGAACCCAGTGCAGCGCAGTACTGGTCGTGTCCGCCACATATTACCTTAATATCTTTAGGCAATCCAGTCAACCCTGCAATTTCCGGGTTTATAGTACCCACAATGCTCCCTGAAGGCAATATTTCCGGCAGCCGGGCTTTCTTTATTCCTGCAATTTCCAATAGATTATTATTCCATTTTCTTTTCCTTATGTCATAGAGCATCGTCATAACTGCACCTGATGGATCAATGACTGAATGCCCTGTCAATTTTTTATAAATAAAAGAGTCCACAAATTCATATCTTGCTGTCTGTCTCAGTATTTCCGGCTCATTCTTTTTCAGCCATAAAAGCTGCAGGAACGGCAGGCAACCTATGGAGGAATACCTGCCTGTTACAGAAAACAATTTCCTGTCAAAATCCGGGGGGAATTTTATCCCTGCCCGTAACACCCTTGTATCCATCCAGGTGATTCCCGGACGCAGATGTCTGCCTTTTTTATCCAGAAAAAAAATTGTACCGCCCTGGGTTGACAGGCTGAGCGATTTCAATGAGAGAGACGGTACTTTCTTCAGCATTTCTTTCAGAACCACTTGCACGCTCTGCCATACCTCATCCCCATCCTGCTCTACCCTGCCATCAGAACCTATTACAATGTGACTTTTACTGGAAGAAATTGCAAGAATCTTTCCTGATGAGCTAACAATACAGGCTTTAACATTTGTTGTACCTACATCAATACCGATGTACATTTTTCTTCTCAATCTCCTATCCCCTTTTGAAAAAGGGAACAGAAATCCTGTTCATATCTTATATGCCTTTTTGAGTGCCTCCTCCTGCCTTGCTCTTTCCTTTTTTCGCCTTTCTTCTAATCTCTCATAAATTGAATCCGGGATCACAATTTCACCCAGCACTGAGGGAAATGGCTGTCCGGGAATTTTCTTATCCTTCGGATCAGGAGACCAGTGGTCGTTCTCATATTTTTTTCTTACAGATTCATTTCTGAAATCCGGCACTTCAATCGTCGCGTTGTTGTTCAATGCAGAACGGAAACCGAGTATGCCTGGCAGGGTCATATCCATTGCCCGGTAAACATCTATGGGTGATTTTTTCTTATTGACAACCGCATCTACAAATTCCCAGACAACAAAGAAGTCGCTACCCCCGTGTCCGTATTTCTGTGCTTCCTCTGCATATTTCCTGAACTGTGGAACATAGCTTTTTTCCTCGTCTTTTCCGCCTGTATTCTTTATAAAAAGATTCAACATATCAGTATTCCGCCATCTATTATTTTCCATTGCCCCCTTTAGCCCATGAATGCGATACCATATAGAATCGTGCGGTCCTATTGACCAGGGAATTACTTTCGTAATTGCATTGTTGTCCATTGTGCATATCAATACCGCGCCATCATCTCCTTTTCTACCCCACTCCCTGGAAAGTCTATTCGGAATAACAAATCCATTTACCTTCACAGGCCTGGTTCCTGTAATCATAATTATTGGTCCGAGGGAATGCGTGCAATAATAGGTGGATGGTATCCAGTTTCTCCAGTGTTGTGGACCGTCTGTCAGTATATGCGTGTACTCTCTTGTATCGTGGACATATTCACACTCGCCATATATGTATTCTCCTATTACTCCCTGTTCATAAAGCCAGCGCATTTCCTGGATGTATGAAAAATAGCAGTAATTCTCGCCAAACATATAAATCTTGCCGGTTTTTTCCACTGCCCTGCACAGCGCCACTCCTTCTGCAAGTGTTTTGCAAGCAATTACCTCTGATAGAACATGTTTTCCCGATTCCAGCGCCTTTATTGCCTGGGGTGCATGCTCTGTGCAGTAGCCCGCAATCACAACTGCATCCATATCATGCTCAAGGAATTTATCATAATCAGTATACGCTACTATATCTTTTCTTCTGCCCATAAAGGTATGGATACACAGTTGGTCAAAATCGCAAACAGCAACAGTTTTTGAACATGGATTGGCATCAAAGAGAGATGCAAAACCAGCGCCCCTTTTCAAACCTAAAACACCCACCTTTAGTTTTCCCCTGTCTGCACCCATTTCCCCTCCCATTATCTCCTTCAGTCTTTTGACCAGCGCCTGACCTTTTTCAGTAATTCCCTTGCTTCTGTTTCAGTTGCACACGAGGTAGAAATAAACAATCCCCTTGCTGAAAGATTGTTCAGTGCTTCTTCCACTTCATTTGCATTTATTGTAATATGAAGATTTTTCCCACGGGATTGAACATACTTCAGGATATCCATATAATAAAGAGGGCTTGGCTTTCCTTCCCCTGGCAGTATTTGTATTGCCTGCAGGCGTTCCAGTTCGCACAACAATGGAACATGTCTGAAAGCTCCAACGCCATCAACATGGTAAACAGCATAATCAAGAAAATCCAGCTGTTTTATAATAGCAGGAAGAAATAACTTTTCAAACATCTTGGACGAAATCATATATGAAAAATCACACTGGGAAGCATAGAATTTACCGGGCGCCCAGAGCTCAAACCAGCACGTTGACCCGCCGTCTCCGGCATCCTCTATCAAACTGTAAAAAGTTCTGTAAACATCAATCCATATATCCATCAGGTAAAGTTCTGCATCCAGTACTTTTTCCGGACAATCCGAGACATCATATAGCAGCTTATCGCTCCCGCGCAAGGAAGCAAGCGTATCACCGCTTCCGCCAAAGGCACCAATACATGGAATAGCCTTTCCCCTGCAATCTCTTGCAGAATTTCGGAGTGCATTCAGAGCAAATTTCCACCAGTGTCCTTCAGGATTTATGTGTAGCTTATGGATATCCCAGTGGTCATTTTTAAGAACAGGCTCATGCCATCCTGTATGATGGTCCAGGGTAAGGGAACATCCTAAAAATGTAGGTATGTCAGCATGACCCGGATGGCCACCTTCGCCATGCCACACAGGAAATGCTTCTCCGCCATAGAATGTATGAGATATAGTGTATTCGTTCCATTCCCTGATATAGTCAAAATCGCTCCACCGCCGGATCGGGTCTTCAGGGACTTCAGGGGGTGGTTCTTTACCTGCATTCTCCAGTGGAGCAGTTACAGAAATAGCGCACCTGTCCAGCACTTCGCCATGCCACCATGCTTTATAGCGCTCTTTTGTTTCTTCCCAGTCTGGCTTGTATTTGAGATTCATATTTGGCTTTTTTGCAGGTGTGTGACTTATCATATCTGCGCACACCAGGAATGTAATCCTCAGATTTCAATCAATCTTTTTGCATTATCATAGAATATTGCTTTTATCTCTTCATGGTTTAGCTTGAGTGTGTCTGCTGCCTGTTTTATAGCTCGCACTGTTTCGTAGGCGAAATACGTATACTCTATTCCGTTTGTTTTTACTGACCAGGGCAGTTTTTTATCCATCAGAAAAACGCATTTCCCATTGATGCAGATATGCAGCCCTTTCTTCAGGGCTACAGGAAAATCAGTTCCAAAAAGAACCTTTGATAAAGGGACACTGTCCAGCAGCAATTGTATAACTGATTCATCGTTGACCATTGCAAGGTCATAATACAGATTCTGCAATCCCTTTATATCCTTTATACCCCTGGCAAGAAATTCCCTGCCATAACTGCGGCCTATGTGAGCGAGGATAAATCTGACTTCTGGATATAAACTGCAGAGTCTTACAATATCTTTCCTGTTATACTTATCAGCTATCCGTTCAGGCCTTGGTATATGAAGCAAAATTATCAGATTTTTTTTATTTGCGACCTCCAGCATCGGTTTTGTAACATAATCACCTATCCTTATACTATCAGGACATTTTCCCTTAACGAAAGTATAGTAAGGCTTGAACCCGAGGAACCTGCCCGCCTCAATCCTTCTCTCAATTTCCTCCCTGCTCCATTTCAAATCCGGAATCATAAGGGAAAAACAATTCTTGTTTTTTGCACATATCCTGGAGACATATGCATTGGCCCTATCAAAATCAATTGCGCTGAATGGAATGGAAAATACAAGTCCTTCCCACTCTTTACCGGGGAATAATTCATTATAAGTTTCTGCCAGCTGCGAGAAAGTAAACTCCTTGAAACTACCACCCGGAGATGAAAGTTCATTTTTACTTATGGCGCAGATAAAATCTGTCTTTCTCCAGATGTGGATGTGGAAATCAAATATTTTCTCCGGGAGAAAATCTCTGAGTTCCTCCAGATATATTTTTTTATCTTTGTCCATTTCCCCTCTTCCAGAGCAACAGGATTGCCTACAGACAATATTTCTTTGCTGCGGTTTCAGGATTCATTCCCTTCTTTACGACATCTAACAATGCCTTCAGGAATTTAGAAGGATTTTTTGCCTGCATCACATTCCTGCCAAAAACCACGCCCCTGCCGCCATCTTTTATAATTGAATCTGCAAGTTCCAGTGCCTGTATTTCTTTCGGAAGTTTTTCTGCACCAAGCCCCAGTATGGGAACCGGGCAGGATCCTGTCACTTCCCCGAAATTGTTCGTATAAAAAGTCTTGATGCAATCAGCTCCCAGTTCCGCAGCTATCCTGCAGCCAGTATAAATTTCTTCGTGAAGCTGTTCGGGTGTAAGTTTATCCACTTCATTTGGAAAATATTCTCCCATAACAGGTATATTTATCTTTTTTGCCTCATTACACAATCTGGAAAAAACCTCCACATTCTTAGCATCCTGTTCTTCACTTCCTGTATGAAGATGAAGAGCAATCAATACCATTCTGGCACCCATAGCCTTTGCCCTCTCAGGACTCTGCACCTTAACCGATATTGACTTGTTATACTTCCACTTGAAACAGTATGTAGTGCTCCAGTTTATGCGCACAATGGGGACAGGTGCATTTCTTTGCATAAAAAATTTTTTGCACCTTTCAAACATTCCGGGGCTCATAAGTATCCCATCTGCACCTTTTACCTGGTAAATAGCAACAGGCAGGTCAATCATTCCGGGTATAGGGCCATCAAATTCCCCGTGGTCAACTGCAACAACAACTGCCTTTCTATTTCCTCCAAAGAATTTTTCAAGCACTGATTTTCCCATAGACATTCCTCCTGAGTTGGAATATATAAGGTTGAGCCATTGCCCGACAGGGTATCAGCGGGTGGCAAGCCCCTGTTAATCCGGTTTATATTATTCCATTTCTGCCTATGCGCCTGTTTTCAAAAATGCTGTCTCCCGGCCTGCAGGGCCTGGACACTTCCAATAGAAGCGCTCCATCCCTTTCCCTTCCTGTGAAAGAATGTCCTGTACCCTGGCCCATAACAAGAACATCTCCTTCCTTCATTATCCTTTTCCTGCTGCCAGCCTTCATCTCCACCGAGCCCTTAACCACAAAGAAGGTCTCATGTTTGAAGTTATGATGGTGATAGGGACAGGTCTGCCCGGGAAAAACATACAGAAACTTTCCGCAGTATCCTTCTCTATTCTCGTTTGCAATCCAGCATTCAATCAAACCTGTCTTATAGAAATCTTTGAGTCCAAAATCCAGCAGGAGTGGCTCTGTTGCAGGCATTTTTAATCTCCATTTTTGCAGGACCTTTTTAAATCTATCCAGTGCAGTTTTTCTATCCTTGCCCCGGACCTGCACTCTCCTGGTCCAACCTGCAGTCCTGCACACTTTATCCCCATTTTGCATAGGACATTCCTCTTCTTTTTTCAGTGAAACTCATTTGTCTGAGGAGCAGTCGCTGACGAAATGAATATTCAAAAAGAGTGCCTGCTCTTTTAACATCTCAATTCTTTTACTGTTTCCCCGATTGCCTCTTCAATAATGTCCAGCGCCTTTGCTGCGACATCTTCAGTCATAATGATTGGCGGGGAAAGGCGCAGGATATGACCTGCGGGAACCCAGGCAACCCCCTTTGCGAATGCCTTCTGATAAACAAGATTGCCCGCCTCTGTGAAAGGCTCTTTTGTATTCCTGTCCCTGACAAGTTCTATTGCAAGAAGACAGCCCTTTCCCCTTACCTCTCCTATTATTTTATACTTTTCCTGCATCTTCTGCAGTCTTCTCAGAATAAATTCACCCAGTTTTTTAGAATTTTCACATAACCCCTCTTCTTCAATCACCTCAATAGAAGCAAGTGCTGCTGCACATGCCATTGGATTTCCACCATATGAACTTGAAGCACTGATACCTTCAATTGTATCCATATATTTTTCCCTCACGAGCATTGCTGTCACAGGAAACCCGTTGCCAAAGCTTTTTCCGAGAATCATCACATCAGGAACCACATTCCAGTGCTCCATGCAGAACATCCTGCCCGTGCGCCCCATACAGGTAAGAACTTCATCAGCCATCAATAAAATCCCCATTTCGTCACACAACTTCCGCAATCTTGGCATAAACTCGTCAGGTGGAACAACAGAACCCGCCCAGCCCTGAATCGGTTCAAGCACTATACCTGCAACCATCCCCGCAGTCTCTTCCTGAATCACCGTGCGGATGTAATCAACACAGTGAATCCCGCATTCAGGATATTTCAATTTGAAATCGCACCTGTAGCAATAGGGGCGTGGGACAAGGAAGAATCCTGGCGCACGCAGGCCTGAACCCTTTGTAATTCTCGCGCAGGAGGTTGCACCCAGGGTTTTTCCGTGGAAGTCCCTGTGAAATGAAATAATTTCAAGCCTTCCTGTTGCAACCCGCAATACCCTCAATCCTGCTTCCACTGCAGTAGTTCCGCTGTCATAAAACTGGACACCGCGTAAATCTCCCATTGCGATACTCGCTAGCTTTTCAACAAGCTGCATCTTAACAGGAGTGGTGAAATCGTGGCAATTCATCAGTGTCCCAGCATATTTCTGAACTGCCTCTGTTACCTTTGGATGGCAGTGTCCAAGGCTCGTAACATAAATACCCGATGAGAAATCTATATAGACATTTCCATCAACATCCGTAAGAGTAACACCCCTCCCTGATTCAAATGCAACGGGAAACAACTTCACCTGAGAGGAAAGTCCCTTAAAATACTTTGTGGTCCTTGCGTGCATCTGTTTTGATTTTGGCCCTGGCGGCAACACCTTTATCTTTGGCACCTCCTTCAAATCAACCTTTGCCCAATCTCTATCATACATAAATCCTCCTTAAGTACAGAGGCTATCCTCTTATAAAACTGCTTCCTTTCCGGTCTCTCATTTTAAATTTCAGGGTGTGAATTCCGAATTTTGTGGCATTTAATTCAACTGTATTCTCCTTAACCTTCAATTGCCTGATGTTCTGTTCCATCAGGTCAGTTTCCCATACATTGCTGACAGGAACTGAAAATTTAAGTGAAACCTTACAGCTTATTCCTGCTGTCTCAAATAACCTTACTATATAACCAGTATCGCGATCTGCTTTTTTAATTGTGGTTATCACTACATTGGGTACTGAAACTTTCAAAAGGCCAAATTCTTCTGGCAGGAATTTTTGCGGCTTTTGATCCAGATAAAAAAGCATTGTCCTTCTTTGATCGGGCATTAATGGATTATTGAATTCCCAGCCCCTGCGGAAAGACAGACTCTTTTGCCAGTTTCCTTCGTGAGGATACAGGGAAAAATTAAAAGAATGCTTTCCTTTATTATAATACCAGGAAAAAGGATCCCCGCAGCTATATGTCACCCTCAACAGAACAGGATAAAGAAAAGAAGGCTCTTTGAAAGAACAGCAGGCAGAATCTGCAGACACAGTAGCTCCAAAATTTTTATTTGAAACATCTACCCATTTCTGGATGTACCTTCCTCCTGTCCCCCTGTATGTATCAGGCATTTCATCCTGCGGGAAGCGGACTGCTGCAAAAGGAACTTCATAGGTTATCTGACCACCAGGAATATTCAGAGGAAAAGCCAGTCTCAATTGAGTATTCTTTTGCCCCTGCCAGTCAACTGTAACTTTCAGATCAATCCGGGGTGAATATTCATAGAATGTTATCTCCTGCTCCAGAGAAGAATTGTGAACTTTCCCTTTTAATAAAATTGTACCTTTCAAGGGACCATTTTCCACAATTCTTGAACTGTCATATCTTGCCTTCCAGAATTTGCCTGTGAATGCCTCGCTGATGTCAATCGCTGTATCTTCAAGAATGAAAGCCTGATAAAATGCATATATATCCTTTTTTACAAGTTCCCTGTCCCTATATTTCAAACTCGTTATTCCCTGGTTTGAAAATTTTATGGAAAAGAATTTTGTGCTGTAGCCTTTACGGAAGTGATGAATCACCCCCCTGTAAACCTTTCTGTCACAGGGATGGATATAAAATGTCCTGTAGCCAAGACCCGGGACATCCTTTGCAAGGAATGCAAGTCTGAATTTTGCAGGTCCACTTTTTCCTGCACCAGCACAGGAATACCCTTCCCGACTTATAATCTGGGATGGCATTTCTTTTCCATCTTTATCCATTATTGATATTGATTGCGGCGGATTGTTGTGAATAATGGCACTGACAATAACGATGTCATCTCTGTTCCAGTTCAGCGGGTTAAAGACAACTACTGGCAATTCATCTGTAGTATACTTGATATTTGCACTGATATTGTAAAATACCTCTTCCAGCAGAGAACTCCCCGTATCAAAAGATGCCTGTGCAGCATCGCGCCTGATGCGATCATTTATTTCGCCATGCATTCCTCCTACATTGTGGTCATGACAATAAAAGAGACCCTGCCAGCCATTGCGAATCTCCTGAACAGGATATTTTCCCAGACCCAGTATTTCATTTAGACTCATAAATTTCTCTGCTGAGGCAAGTCTGTTTTCAGCCATGCGGGCCAGTTTGTATGCAACTGGTTCAAATGCAGGAATGGAATAGAATTCGTAAGGAGCCTCGCCACAAAAAACAGGAAGTTTCAGACGGCTACCCTGATGTTGTATCGGAACGGTTGCGGATTCTCTGGAAACTGCTTTGAAGAATTCGGTAATGGTGGATAATTGCATTTTAATGTCCCTGTGTCTGATATTCCATTGCTGGATAGACCTGCAGATGCCGGGGCTGCCACGAAGAAGGTCGCCCTCATCACCCATCAAAAGAATATTTCCGTACCAGGTCTTCTCTATTAATTTCAATTGTTCAGATAATTTTTTATGCGCTTCCCCAATTCCATCGCGCAATCCAATTGTAAGAGTCCAGCCATAACCTGAATCAGGCCAGCCTGTTCCTATTCCTTTATAAAGCCCTATACTGTGATTTGCTGCCAGCACTTTTGAACCATCGGGTGCCTGCCACCAGTGCAGCCCGTTTTGAGGACCAAATCTTGAATAGGCAAGGTATTTCACCCCGCTTTTTGAAAGGACCTGAGGCAGCTGAATTGAATGGCCGGGACAATCAGTTAACTGGGCAGTCTGCAAATCCCTTCCTAATTCCTCTCCGGCCCATTGTTTTGCATAAACTACCTGCCTTATCATTAATTCTCCATCCAGAATCTGGTCCATCATTCCTGTCGAGGAGGCACAAACTTCAATTTTCCCTTCCTTCAGCAATTTTTTAATCCTTCCTCGGTAATCCGGATGCCTTTCCAGGAAATGCTTCAGGAACCACGCATATTCAATGGTGAATTTATAATCAGGATAGTCCCCTGAAATCCAGTCAGCAGCTTCTTTTATAATTTCATCTCCTCTCGCAAACGATTCTGCTGGCGTACTTGTCCATCCCAGGTCAAAATGCGAGCCAGGCACTATAAAAATCTTCCATTTCTTCATTTCAATTTCCTCAAACAATAGTTATTTTTATACCTTTCTTCTCAAGCGTTTTCCTGTCCTTCTCAGGAATTTTTCTATCAGTTATAATTCTATGCAGAACACTAACCGGGGCAACACTGAAAAGATTTACCTTTCCAAACTTGCTGGAATCAGTCACAGCAATTATCTCCCTTGCAGCCATAATCATTGCCTTTTTTATGTGTGCCTCCTGGATATTCGGAGCAGTAACCCCTTCTTTCAGGGAGATGGCACTTATTCCCAGGAATAATTTGTCTGCATGAACTTCTCTTAAAAATTGCTCTGCGACCGGACCAACCAGGGACATACTCCTTTTATTAAGATTTCCACCGGTGGACATAACCACAATACCTTCTTTATCCGACAACTCATTGAGTATGTCAACACCATTGGTAATAATTGTCAGGTTGTTTTTGCCCTGCAGAAAGCGGGCAATCTGCAGGGTTGTGGTGCTGGCATCCATTATCAGGGTATCTCCATCGGAAATAAAATCAAGTGCCTTCATTCCTATATTCTGTTTTTCTTTGATGAATCTGTCCTTATGGATAAAGTATGGAGGTTCAAAACTTGTGCCTTTTTGAATTAAAGATATTGCCCCACCATGCGTCCTCTGAAGTAACCCCTTCCTTTCAAGCATATTCAGATCCCTGCGAATGGTCGCTTCAGAAACATCCAGTATTTCACTCAGGTTTTTAACCTCAGCACTTCCCTGAAACTTAAGCACTTCCAGGATTTTTGTCCTTCTTGTCTCGCTTAACATTTTTATCCTTTACGTAGATATGTCCACCGGACGATGCAGCGGAAATTCAAGCCCTGCACAGAAATCAGCGGGCTGTAATTGTATTATAGCATAATTTTTGTTTTTGTCAAGTTTTTTTTGATTTTTTTCGTTTTTGCTCGTTTGATGATAAAAAAATAAACCTGCCAGAAACTGGCAGGCTTTAGACTGACCTCAGTAAAGCCAGCAGCGACACAGATGTCCGGGTAAAATCTCTTTCAGCGGTGGTTCTTCCCTGTCACATTTCTCAAGTTTCTTCTCACAGCGGGGATGGAACTTGCATCCGGATGGTAAGTCAAGAGGGGAAGGAATTGCACCGGGAATCACGTAAAGCTTCCTCCTTTCTCTAATCCTGGGCACTGCATTCAACAATCCTGTTGTGTAGGGATGGAGGGGATTGGCAAAAAGTAAATCCCTTGTGGTATATTCCACTATCCTGCCGACATACATTATTGCAATGCTATCAGCAACCTCTCTTATAATTCCCAGGTTATGCGTTATCAGAATCATACTCATATTAAATCTTTGCTTCAACCTCTTGAGTAGCTGCAGAATCTGCGCCTGAATTGTAAGGTCCAGGGCAGTAGTGGGCTCATCTGCTATGAGAAGTGAGGGAGAAGTGGAAAGTGCCATTGCAATCATTGCGCGCTGCTGCATACCACCGCTCAACTGATGGGGGTAGTAATAGAAATAATTTTCAGGGGATGGCATTTCAACCAGTGCAAGCATTTTAACTACCCTGTCAAAAATATCCTTCTGCTGTAGATTGCTGTCAGAGTGAATTTTTATTGCTTCTCCTATCTGATCCCCAACTGTAAAAACAGGGTTTAAAGAGGTAAAGGGGTCCTGGAATATCATTGAAATCTCTTTTCCGCGAACCTGCCTTATCTCCTCATCTCTGAGTTTCAGGAGATCCCTTCCCCTGAATAAAATTTCACCGCTTATGCTCCTGCCCGGTTCAGGTACAAGTCTCAGGATAGAAAGTGCAGTTATGCTCTTGCCACAGCCGGATTCTCCTGCCAGCGCAAGTGTCTCCCCCGCACCAACTGAAAAATCCACTCCATCAACTGCCTTTACTATCCCTTCGGCAGTATAGAAATAAGTCTTGAGATTGTGCACTTCTAATAATTTATCCATATTATTTGAGGCGGGGATCCAGTGCATCCCTCAAACCCTCGCCCAGCAATGTATAGGCAAGAACTGTAATAAAAATTGCCAGTCCCGGAAAAAAACTCAACCACCAGATGTTTTGAAGCAAATAATCCTTTCCACTGGTTAAAATATTTCCCCAGGAAGGAGTGGGTGGCTGAACCCCCAGCCCTAAAAAACTCAGTCCGGATTCCACCAGGATTGCAGATGCAACTCCGAGGGTGGCTGCTACGAAAACTGGATGCAATGCATTTGGCAGGATATGTCTGAAGATTATCCTGAAATCAGACAAACCGGATGCTAATGCTGCCTCCACAAATTCCTGTTTTTTTAATTTCAGGAATTCAGCACGCACAAGCCTGCATACGCCGGGCCAGCTCACAAATCCTATTACTAACATCACATAATTTATATTGGGCTCCAACATTGCAATTACCATCAATATCAGGAAAAAATCTGGAAAGCATAACATTATATCTACTGCACGCATTATAAGATTGTCAACCCAGCCACCGTAATATCCAGAAATCGCTCCCAGTACTGTTCCGATTAATATGGAAATTGCCACTGCCGCAAATCCAACCTTTATTGAAATCCTTAAACCCCACAATACCCTGCTCAAAACATCCCTGCCAAGCTCGTCAGTGCCAAATGGATGTGGAGAAAATAATTTCGGTGGCAGGAATGCAATGGAAAGGTCTTGTGCACAGGGGTCATACGGAGAGATAAACGGAACAAGAAAATAAAGGATAAACAATAGCAGGACAATTGTCAATCCAGCAACTCCAAGTTTATTGCGCCTGAACCTGTTCCAGAATATCTGAATAAAGAATGTGGACCTCATTTTTTCACATCTCGCATTCGACAGTACATACAGGTAATAATCTTTACCTCATCTATACCTGATCCTGGGGTCCACCAGTGCATAAAGCAGGTCTGCAAATAAATTCCCCAGAAGGGTCAGTATTGCACTGATAACTCCAACCCCCATAATAACAGGATAATCCCTTGCCATAATAGCAGTGTATCCAAGCCTTCCCATTCCCGGCCAGGCAAAAATTGTTTCAATGATAAAACTTCCTCCTATAAGACCAGGGATTGAAAATCCTATAAGGGTTATAACGGGCAACAGTGCATTGCGCAGTGCATGTTTGTAAATGACCACCTTTTCCGGCAGGCCCTTTGCCCTTGCAGTTCTTATATAATCCTGCCGGATTGCCTCAAGCATTCCTGCACGGGTATACCTTGAAATTGAAGCCAGCCCTCCAAATGCAGAGACAAAAACAGGAAGAACAAGGTGTTTTACCCTGTCAACAAATCTCTGCCAGAAAGGAAGATATTCTGCACCTATGCTTCTCATTCCAGAAATTGGAAGCAGATTTAACCTTACACCAAAAAAATTCATTAATATCAGTGCCAGCCAGAAAGAAGGAAGGGAAAAACCTATGAACACAAAAATTGTTGTGATTTTGTCAAATGCAGAATACTGCTTTGCTGCAGAAAGTACACCGATGGGAATTGCAATTCCAAAGATTAAAAGAAGGGAAATGCCCTCAAGGAGTAAAGTGGCTGGAAGACGTTCAAGAATCTTTTCCATTACAGGTCTTTCATCTTTGAAAGAATTGCCAAAATCCAGAGAAATGAATCTTTTTAACCAGTTGATATACTGAATGTGTATGGGCTTGTCCAGTCCGTACAGCTTTGCCAGTCTTTCTCTTGCTTCAAATGAAACCCTCGGGCCTCCTTCCACCAGCATATCGGTAGGACTTCCCGGAGCGAGATGAATTATAAAAAATGTGACAAAGGTAATGCCAAAAAATACTGGAACTGTCAATAAAAGGCGCCTGAAAATATAATTCCACATTTTTAAGCCTTTGGCGGACCGAATATCTCCTGCAGGATTATCGCTCTCCTCAGGTCCTGCGGAAGGAGATTTTTTAATTCAGGTATCTTTGATTCAACAGGAAGGGAAACTTCTTTCTGAATTTCAATAGATTCCGGAGATATCCCTGGCGTGGCAATTTCAGTAGTTACAGGTCTGGCAGAAGGAGCTTCTTTTGTTTCCTCCTTTTCAGAAAGTCTGCTTTTTTCTATCTGCTCTTTTTGCTCCTCTTCCTCTATTTCAATACCAAGCATAGATTCAATCAGGCGTTCAAACCCTTCTTTTTCCTGAGGTTCTCCTTCACCTGACTCATGAGGAATTCTACGCCGGCGTAAAGCACTCACAATAAAACCAATAATTATAATTACCCATATCAGCAAACCTATAAGTGATTCCATCTCTCACCCATCAATCCGTTTAACTCTACAACTCGGATACTGCACCCTGTTATATCTGCGTTTCCAGATAAATAAACCTGACACTATTTTTCAGGGTTGCCCATTTTTGAAATTGAATCTCGCATCTCTGTATCTGCCTGGATATTTTTCATGCGATAGTAGTCCATAATCCCTAATTTACCCTCCCTGAATGCCTGTGCAATTGCCCTGGGCACCTCTGCCTCCGCCTCTGTCACCTTTGCCCTCATCTCCTGGGTGCGTGCCTTCATTTCCTGTTCTTCTGCAATTGCCATTGCACGCCTCACCTCTGCCCTTGCCTGGGCTATCTTCTTATCTGTCTCGGCCTGTGCTGCCTGCAGTTCTGCTCCCACATTCTTACCAACATCCACATCCGCAATGTCTATGGAAAGAATTTCAAAGGCAGTGCCTGAATCCAGTCCTTTTGCAAGAACTGTCTTAGAAATATTATCTGGATTTTCAAGAACTTCCTTGTATGATTTTGAAGAACCTATTGTACTGACTATCCCTTCTCCCACGCGAGCTATAACAGTCTCTGCAGTCGCCCCACCAACCAGACGCTCTATATTTGCCCTCACTGTAACCCTTGCCTTCGCACGCAATTGAATGCCATCCATTGCAACTGCCTCAACCATATCCTTTCCCTTTGCAGGATCCGGACAATCAATAACCCTGGGCTTCACGCTCATCTGAACTGCATCCAGCACATCCCTTCCCGCAAGGTCAATTGCTGCTGCGCGTGCAAAGTTCAGATTGAGATTTGCCTTATCTGCAGCAATAAGGGCCTTTACAACCTGAACTACATTTCCACCTGCAAGATAATGTGCTTCTAAATCATTGATTTTAATGTTAAGACCTGCCTTTTCAGACATTATCAGTGAATTCACAATCACTGAAGGTGGAACCCTGCGCAACCTCATGCCAACAAGACTGAGAATACTCACCTTAACTCCTGCTGCCCATGCGGCAATCCATAATCTCACCGGTATCAGATAGGTAAACAGAAAAAGCAGCGCTATAATAATCAATATCACCAGAAAGGCAATCATCTCACACCCCCTTCACAAAAATTTTATTTCCTTCAACCTTCACTACTTTAATCTTTGCACCCTTTGTAATGAAAACCCCTTCTGTAACAACACTGACCTTCTTCCCTTCTATTAAAGCAATACCTGCGGGGCGGAGGTTTGTAGATGCCTCCCCTTCTTTGCCAAGCAATCCTGAATAATCCCCGGATGGACTGAAGCCCTTTTCAGTCTCCTCTTTTTCTTTCAGTACCATTGACCCTGAAAGTTTAATTGAAAAAAACCTGATAAAAACGAGCACAAGAATAAAACTGCCAACAGATACAACAATGCCTGTCAGAAGGCTGAGGGACTTGAATGCTATATATGAAGCGACAAAAAGCAATATAAGACTTGATATTCCTACCAGGCCAAAACCAGGAATTATGAAGAGTTCAATCAGGAGCAATATAAAACCAGAAAATAAAAGCAAAAGCACTGTAAGCCACGCAGGCATTTATACCTCCCTGCAAGATGAACTGACGAATATTCTGCCGCCCTCTATCCTTACAACCTTCACCTTCTCGCCGGCTTTAATATATTCTCCTTCACTTATACACTCACATACCTCTTCCCCGAACTGAACCTTACCCACAGGACGCAGCACTGTAGCTGCCACCCCTTCTGTTCCCTCCTGAATGCCCGGTGGCACCGGTGCAACAGAATACCCCTGTACCTTCTCCTGTCTGAACTTCAGGGCAAGCCTTGATTCAAAATTCTTCCACAGCCGGGTAGAAGGAATGAATTTTAAAATAAGGATTATGCAGGTGATGGTTGCCAGAAGAGAAATGAGAAGTGTATATGCAGCGACTATATAATAACTTTTTAATATGGGAACATCGGGGGCCGGTCTTCCGATTAAGGAAAGAAAAATACCAAGAATTATTAATGTAATTCCTGCAATCCCGGTCACTCCAAATCCTGGAATGGCAAATATCTCAATTGCCAGAAGCACTATACCTGCAAGGAACAAAATTATTTCCATCCACTGCGCAAGCCCTGCAAGCAGGTGTCCACCGAAGAAGAGGGCAAGACAGACAACACCAAAGGTTCCACTCAATCCCCAGCCCGGTACCTGAAGTTCAAAGAATATTCCAAGAAATCCCAGGGTTAGAAGAAGACCGCTGACTACAGGGTTTGTTATGAACCGCACAATATTCTCTGACCAGCTCGGGCTCACTTCTTTAACAGACACCTTTTTAAAACCACAGACCTCGATTACCTGCTGGATATTCATTGCCTTTTGTGCTGCAAGTTTCAGTTTGAGCGCTTCCTCAGTTGTCAGTGTAAGAAGTTTCCCCTTTTTCACAACGTTTGGTATCTCTACTTCCGGATCAACCATCGCCTCAGACAAGTCAGCAGGATGCCCGCTCCTTTCTGCTGTTGCCTTGAATTCCTTTCTGACATAAGAAATCTCTTTTTCTCCAACAGGAGAAATACTTCCAGCAGGAGAAAATGCAACCGGAGTAGCTGCTCCTATGGTACTTCCAGGTGCCATTACTATGGAATCAGTAGCTATGGCAATAAGTGCCCCTGCTGAAATTGCCCTTTTATTCACGAATCCTGTGCTGTGAATTCCTGATTCGAGTATGGTATCCCTTATCCTGGTAGCAGCATCTACCCTTCCACCAAATGTATCTATTTCAAAAATAATCTCTTCTGCACCATTCTCCTTAGCTTCCTTTATCACCCGCTCAACAAAACTGCTCAATCCTAAGTCAATGGTTCCTTTTATCGGAATTATATATACAATTGTCTCTTTTTCCGCAGGGCTTGATTCTTTCTGGCTACCCTTACTGTAAAAAAGCAATCCAGGAATTGAAAAAGAAATCAGTAAAATAAAAAGGAGCTTTTTGCTTTTCTTCATCTTTCAATCCTGCGGAATCCTGAAACAGAAATTATTTTTAATTTATTCTTTCTGGTTATTCTGTCCAGAAGCAAATTCAATCCTAAGTTATCACTGGAAATATGACCTGCTATCACAACATTGATATGGTTTTTTTCAGCTTCTTTGCAATGCTCTGGACTCAAATGCATTCCCAGTATCGTGCCAATCTCGGTATTGGAAAGTTTTTCAAAGATATTCTTTGAGCCCTCTGTTCCTCCTGTCATATCCACAAAAACCTTTCCACATCTTTTCTCCTTTGAACCAACAAATATGGCAGGGCCTGCCTTCTGCTTTATTGCCTCTTTATACTCCGGTATCTCATTTAGAATATCAATTATATCGCCCAGAGTTCTGGGTTTTTTCTTATCCATAATATCCTGCAGGAAGGTTGTAACGCAGTTATCAGCAGGTGTATGTATGCACATCATGGGAATGTCAAAAAGACGGGCAATGTCAACAGCCCTCTGATGATTTACGGGCATCACCTTCTGCTGTACTTCCTTTATTCTTTCCCTCAGAAGGTCTTCTGCAACATTTATTGGAATTCCGTATTTATTGAGTATATCTTCCTGCATATGCATCACCTCATAAAAAGAAGCATATGCAGAACCTGCGGGATGATGTGAAAGAATCAGGTCAACCCTCTCTCCCCCTGACCTCATAATCTGCGCTGCAAGCACTTCCCCGATATCCATATCAATTCCAGCCATAATATTCTGAACTTCAAGTTCTCTATCTCCATATAGAATTCTTGTATCCGCATAGGGATTGGTCAGCTTCTCCTTATCAAATCTTTCTTTTTCCTTCTCATTCAGTTTCTGGTATTCTTTCTCTATTCTCTTCAATTCCTGAAGCACATTTTTCTTTCCCCTGGGATCATTTTCCATTCCTATACTTATTGCAGCATTATATATCTCCTCCAGTCTCATCTTACCCCCTCTTTAATTCTCTGAAGTTATTTCTATTTTAGATACAGATAAAATTCCTAAATTCAAGAACGCGGGTGCGAAATAATTCCATAAATTTCTTTAAATCAACCTTCAGGCAGACATCCACATTGGGCACAGCACCCTTTCTGATAAAGGTCTGCCCTATCCTTTTTTGATTTTCAATTTCAACATCCACAGCCAATTTTTCTGTTTTTACAATGCTTCTATCAATAGCAACCGCTATAGCCAGAGGGTCATGCAGAAAACAGCCCCCAAGCCTGCGATACCTTCTGTGAAAATTTATATAGTACCTGCATATATTATATATAAAATTATCTCGTGGTTCAGAAGTATCCAGAGATTTCAAATCCTCTACAGTCAGAAGGGTTCTGTGCGTAACATCCAGACCCACCATTATAATTGGAAGCCCGGAATTAAAAACAACTTTTGCTGCTTCGGGATCAGAATAGATATTGAATTCTGCAAATTGAGTGATGTTGCCAGGGACCGTAGCTGCACCGCCCATCAGGATTACCTGTTTTATTCTGTGGATTAAATTGAAATCTATAAGGATTGTCCTGGCAAGGTCCGTAAGAGGTCCAAGACATATCAGGGTAATTTTCTTTTCCCTGCTTGAGTCTTTCTTATACCTGCGCAGGGCACCTTCCAATCCTGTACCCCTGTTTAATTCAAATTTTAGCACAGGAAGGGATACATTTCCCAGACCATTTTTCCCGTGAATCCTGGGGTCTTTTTTAAGATATGGGCGAAACAGCGGCGATTCAGCCCCCTGAAATACAGAAGGGAAATTGTGTATCTGATGTGTTAGAGGAGATAAATTAGGTTGTCCGGACCAAAAAGGATATGCAATCCTCAGGATATTGAATACATTCCGGACCGCCTGTTTTAACTCAACATTTCCATATGTGGCTACTATTGAGCCTATTTTAAGTTCAGGTGAATTGAGAGCAAGAAAAAGTGCCAAGGCATCATCAATACCCGGGTCAGTATCTATAATAATGTCCATAAAAACGCTGTTGAGGCTCAAATATGCTCACTGTTATCATTAAATGCATCAGGAAAATTTTTCCTTTATTACTCTAATGAACAAGGAATTAAGAACCTGTTTCTTTCAGGCGCGCCTTTACAAGTTCACTTACAACCTTTCCATCTGCCCTTCCCTTAATCCTGGGCATTAATGCCCCCATCACCTTCCCCATATCCTTCAGCACTGTTGCACCAACTTCAAGGATTGTCTGGTCTACTATTTTCTGCAACTCTTCCTGTGAAAGCTGTGCAGGCAGATATGTTTCCAAAATGGCAACCTCCTCTTTTTCCTTTTCAAGCAGGTCAATCCTGCCTGCCCGCTCATAATCAGGAAACACTTCTTTTCTCTGCCTTATGTTCTTCTGAATCACCTCTACAATCTCTTCCTCTGTCAATGGCCTTCTTTTCTCAATTTCCAGACTCTGTAGAAGGCTGCGAAGAAATCTGAGCGCAGAAAGTCTGCGCTCCTGTTTATTCCTGAGGGCTTCCTTCATATCTTCCAGCAATTTCTCCTGAAGACTCATTTCTTCCCTACCCTTCTGAACTTTGCCATTCTTGCCTTCATTCTCCGTGCACGCTTTTCCCTCATCTGTGCAAGGCGCTTGCGTTTTTCGCTGGGTTTTTCATAGTGCTCCCTCTTCTTAATTTCGGTAAGAATTCCGTCTCTCTCGCATTCCCTCTTGAATCTGCGCAGAGCACTCTCTATTGACTCTCCCTTTGCCACTTTTACTTCAAGCAAGGTAATCGCCCCCTTCCATTACTAAGTTCCGGCATTGAATTTAATAATCCTCAAAAAGGAATTTATGCTTAAACTTGCCCCTCCCACAAGTGCACCGTCAATCTCTTCTTCCTTCATAAGCTCATCTATATTCTCTGCATTCACACTTCCACCATATTGAATCCGGATTGTCTGAGCAATCTCTTCGCTGTAAATCTGTGAAAGGACTGACCTGATGAAACGATGAACACCTGCAGCATCCTCAGGGGTTGCTGTTTTACCTGTTCCTATCGCCCAGACAGGCTCATATGCAATCACGATATTTTTAGCTTCCTCCTCTGGAACTTCCCTCAAGCCCTCTCTAACCTGTCTTTCCACCACTTTGAGAGTCTCCCCGGACTCCCTCTCCTTTAATTTCTCTCCAACGCACATTATGGGAATGAGATTGAATGAAAGTGCTGATTTTATTTTCCTGTTTACATCCTGATCTGTCTCTTTGAAATATTCCCTCCTCTCAGAATGTCCAATAATAACAAACCTGCAACCTATGTCTCGCAGCATCAATGGAGAAATTTCACCTGTGAAGGCACCACTCTTCTCCCAGTGCATATTCTGTGCACCCAGTTTTATATTTGTATCCTTCAATATCTCGCCGACCGCGGAAAGAGCGGTAAAAGGCGGGCATATCACTATTTCCACATTGAAAATATCTCTGGTAAGGTCAGTAATCTCTCTTGCAAATCCTGCTGCTTCAGATACTGTTTTATTCATCTTCCAGTTTGCAGCAATAATAGGCTTACGCATTTAACCTCCCGGAAAATAAGTTCTAAGCAGTATAATAAAAACTGAACTATTTTTTATCAGTAAGGGCAGCAATACCCGGCAACGTTATCCCTTCCAACAACTCCAGGCTTGCGCCTCCACCTGTAGAGATATGTGTAATTTTCTGGGCTACCTGAGCCTTTGCAACTGCAGAAACCGAATCTCCCCCACCTATGACAGTCACAGCACTTGATTCAGCCATAGCACGGGCAATTCCAATGGTGCCCTTTGCAAAAGAATCAATTTCAAATATGCCCATAGGACCATTCCAGAATATTGTTTTTGCCCTGGAAATAATCTGTCTGTATTCCGACAGTGTTTTGGGTCCAATGTCCACCCCTATCCATCCATTGGGAATAGCCCTTTCAGATGTTTCTTCTGTATGAGCACCTTCAACAATTTCTCTGGCTATAACATGGTCAATGGGAAGATGAATCTTGGATTCAGAATCACCCAGAATTAAATCTCTTGCCAGCCCCAGTTTATCTTCTTCCACCTTGGAATTCCCCACAGTCTCTCCTATTGCTTTCAAAAATGTATATGCCATTGCTCCACCTATCAGCAAAAAGGAAACCCTGGGAAGCAAATTCTTAATTATTCCAATCTTGGTTGAAATCTTTGCCCCACCTAAAATAGCCACAAAAGGTTTCTCTGGTTTCTCAATAATCTTTCCAAGAATTTCCATCTCTTTTTTAAGCAAAAACCCTGCTGCAGCTGGCAGAAATTTTGCAATACCCGCAGTAGAAGAATGGGCTCTATGGGCTGTGCCAAAGGCATCATTCACATACAGATCTCCCAGTTTAGCAAGACCGCGACTGAATCCTTCATCATTCTCTTCTTCTTCTCTGTGGAACCGCAAATTCTCCAGCAGTACCACATCCCCTGGCTTCATCCCGGATATCACCTTTTCAACCTCAGGACCAATACAGTCATCAGTTTTTATCACTTTCTTTCCCAATAGCTCGCTCAATCTCTTTGCAACAGGAGTAAGTCGCATTGATTCAACTACCTTTCCATCAGGCCTTCCCAGATGTGACATAAGAATAACCTTTGCTCCTTTATCCATACAGTATTTGATTGTCTTTAGACTTGCCACTATGCGCGTGTCGTCAGTTATTTTCCCTTCCTTATCCAGAGGAACATTAAAATCAACACGAATCAGAACCCTTTTACCTGCTAAGTCCAGGTCCTCCACGCTTAACTTAGCCATAAAAACCTCCCTGAATTTTTTCTAAAACTGCATAGCCGCTATCCCTGTTTACTGAGAATGTATTCAATCAGGTCTACAACCCTCATAGAATATCCCCACTCGTTGTCATACCATGCACTGGCCTTTACAAGAGTCCCGTCAATAACACGGGTGGAAGCTGCATCTATTATACAGGACTTTGGATTGCCAACAAAATCTCTTGAAACAAGTGGAAGCTCGCAATATTCCATATATTTACTTAACCTTCCCTCTGCTGCTTTTTTAAAGGCTGCATTTACTTCCTCAACAGTGGTTGACTTTTTTACAATCACCGAGATGTCAGTCAGGGAAACATCCGGAGTGGGAACCCTTATTGCAGAGCCATCCATCTTCCCCTTTAACTCAGGAATTACAAGGCCAATTGCCTTAGCTGCACCGGTAGTGGTAGGAATTATTGAAATCCCTGCTGCCCGCGCTCTTCTTAAATCCTTATGTGGAAAATCAAGAATCACCTGGTCGTTTGTATATGAATGGATTGTTGTCATAAATCCTCTCTCCACCCCAAACTCATCCATCAGGACCTTAACCATCGGAGCAAGACAATTTGTGGTACAGGAGGCATTTGAAATTACATGGTGTTTCTGAGGGTCGTATTTATCTTCGTTCACACCCATCACTATTGTAATATCCTCATTTTTTGCAGGCGCAGTGATAATTACCTTCTTTGCCCCTGCATTTAAGTGGGCAATTGCCTTTTCTTTATCTGTAAACTTTCCGGTGGATTCCACCACAATTTCTACTCCCATATCCTTCCAGGGAAGCTGAGCGGGGTCCTTCTGTGCGATAACCTTTATTTCCACACCATCCACAACTATTGCATCAGCCCTTGCTTCTACTTTGCCTGGATAGATTCCAAATGTAGAATCATATTTCAGAAGATGCGCAAGAGTTTTTGCATCTGTAAGGTCATTGACTGCTACAAACTCCAGGTTTTTGCTCTTCTGATGCATTGCCGCCTTCAAAACAAGCCTTCCAATCCTTCCAAAACCATTGATCCCTACTTTAACCATTTCGTACCCCCTTTCTCTTTCAATTTTTAAAAGTCAGAAAGAATTTCATTAATCTATAACCTTCTGTGAAAAATAACCTGCTTCTCTCTGCATTCTTTTCATCAAAATTAATACCGGAATTATTTTCTGGATTATTTTCAAAAGGCATACTGCCTTCTTTTTTATAGATCACAAAAGGAACCGGATCCGAAGTGTGGGTTCTTAAAGAAATCGGCGTTGGATGGTCAGTAAGAACAAGAATCTTATAATTGCCAAATTTTTTCATCCCTTTAATAATTGTACCCAAAACCTTTTTATCAAAATTTTCTATCGCCTTTATCTTTTGCCTTATATCTCCGTTATGGCCTGCTTCATCAGGTGCTTCAACATGAACGAAAACAAAATCATTTTTCTTAAGTGCGTTTAAAGCATATGTTGCCTTTCCCTGATAATCCGTGTCATAATATCCGGTAGCACCAGGGACATTGATTACATCCAGTCCAATTGCCCTGCCGATTCCTTTAACTATATCAACTGCAGAAATCACCGCACCCTTCAATCCATATTTTTTATAAAAAGAAGGCATCTTTGGTCTCTCGCCCTGGCCCCATAGCCATATCATATTTGCTTTACATTTCCCTGATTTCCACTGAGATTGACTTTCCAGAATTTTTTGAGAGTCAAACATTAATTTATGCAGCAGCTCTGCACCTTTTCCCTCCGGCAAAATCTCTTTCAAAGGATGCCCCATAACATCGTGTGGAGGCATACATTTCAAATTCAGTAGATTCCGTTTCTGAATACGGGATAAATGCCTGAAAACCACCAGGTGCCTGTAGCTAACACCGGGATAAAACCTGACAAGACTGCTGCCCAGTTCCCTGTCCAATTTTTTTATTAAAACCCTTGCCTGTTCTGTAGCTATATGCCCTGCGCTGTAATCTATAAGCCTTCCATTCCCCACTGTAACTAAATTGCAGCGGAAAACCAGATCCCCTTTTCTAATTTTTATACCGAAGTTCATTGCTTCAAGCGGGCCTCTGCCACTGTAAAACCTGGCAGGGTCATAGCCCAGTATTGAAAGATTTGCCACATCAGTTCCGGGGACCATTCCCTGTGGTGTAGTTTTTATCAAGCCCAGAATTCCATTCTTTACCAGGAAATTGAGGTTTGGTTTTCTGGCTGCTTCCAGAGGTGTTAAACCCTTTAGCTCCGTAAGGGGATAATCAGCCATCCCATCACCTACAAGCACAATATATTTGAATTTCATTTCTTTGGACACTGAACTGCATAGATTAAAAATGAATCTGATACTGTTTTTATTTTCTATCCAGGTGGAATTCTTTATGTAATGCCCTCACCGCAGCATCTGCATCCTTTTCCTTTACCACACAGGAAATTTTTATTTCGGAGGTGCTTATCATCTCAATATTTATCCCTTTTCTTGCAAGGGCTTGAAACATCCTTGCAGCTACACCTGGATAGCTATACATTCCAGCTCCAACAATAGAAACCTTGGCTATATCTGTTGTGGCAATAAGATTTTCCGCCCCGATCTTTTTTACCACTGCCTTTACAGCATTAATGGTTTTCTGCAAATCGCCCCTTGCAACTGTAAAGGACATATCAGTAAAACCCCTGTGGCTCACATTCTGAACAATCATATCTACATTGATATGTGCCCTGGCAATCGGGGTAAATATACGGGAAGCAATGCCGGGCCTATCCGGTACTCCCACTACTGTTATCTTTGCCTGATTCTTATCGCTGGTTGCACTGACCACATAACTTTTTTCCATATCTTCTCCTGTAGTATTAAATATAATTTTTTTTCTGCACGGCTCAACTATCAGAGTTCCACTGTCCTCTGGAACAAAGCTTGACCGCACGCGAACTTTCAATCCATAAATCTTGGCAATCTCAGCAGCTCTGGGATGCAGGACCTTTGCACCAAGACTTGCCAGTTCAAGCACCTCGTCATACGAAATGGTTTTCACCTTTCTCGCCCGGGGTACAATTCGCGGGTCAGCAGTATAAACGCCCCTTACATCTGTATAAATATCTACAATCTCTGCCTTAAGTGCCACCCCGAGCGCCACTGCTGTTGTGTCTGAACCTCCCCTTCCAAGGGTTGTAATCTCACCATTTTTATCCACTCCCTGAAATCCAGCAACTACAACAATCCTGCCTTTTTTAAGCTCTTCCAATATCCGGGCTGGCTCAATCTTCAGTATCCTTGCCCTGCCAAAAATTCCATCAGTCAGTATACCAGCCTGTGCTCCTGTAAAGGAAATTGCATCTTCTCCAATATCTGCCAGCGCCATTGAAAGCAGGGCTATAGAAGATTGTTCACCAGTTGCAAGAAGCATATCCATTTCCCTGTCCGGAATTGAAGAAGAAACTTGAGATGCAAAGTTAATCAAGTCATCAGTGGTATCTCCGGGGGCAGAGACCACAACCACAACAGCATAGCCCCTTTTCTTTGTGTGCCTTATAATCCCTGCCACATTTCTAATCCGCTGCGGAGTGGCAACAGAGGTCCCACCAAATTTCTGCACAATTATTTTTTTCACTCAGATAATCCTTTACCCTTATTTAATTGACTTTCAAAGTTATTATATATATTTTTTACAAAATGTCAAATTTTTCTGTTATCTAATGTGGCAATACATCATGCGCAAGTGTAAAGGCATACACTTCCCTGGCTCCCGCATTTTTTAAAACCCTTGCACACTCCACAATGGTTGCACCTGTAGTATACACATCATCAACTAACAGCACTGTGCTTTTATAAATCCAGTTGTTATTTGCTACTGCAAAGGCATCTTTTACATTTTTGATTCTCTCTTCTCTATTAAGGGTTACCTGGGCAGAAGTGTAAACTACCTTCTGCAGCACATCGGAAAGTAGAGAAATTCCATAACGTGAGCTTATCAATTTTGCAATGAGTTCTGCCTGATTAAATCCCCTTTCACGCAGGCGCTTTTTATGCAGTGGTACCGGCACAACAAAAGAAATCTTCTCAACTGGAAAAAGTCCTTCAAAATAATTTTCAATGAGTCTGTCAACTGCCCTTAGAATCACCTTTTTACCTTTATATTTCAATAGATGAATACATTCCCTCAATACCCCTTCATATCTTCCAATTGCCCTGGCAAAGACAAATATCCGTCTGTGACCTCTGCAATCCACGCAAAGCGGAGTTTCAGCAGTGCGAAAGACTTCCGCGGGCTCAAGCGGCATCCCGCACTTCTGACAGTAAGGATTTTCTATAATCTTTATCTCTTTAAAACAGTCTTCACACAGACCCAAATTATTCTCAATCAGCTTTTTGCATACAAGACACCTGGGCGGATATATAAAATCCAGGATACCTTCCAGCAAATACCCTGTAAATTTCAAAATGGAAATGCCTGTCATTTCAAACCCGGTTTCATTCTGTAGGAAGAATATTAGCAGGCATAGGTGGCCTGCCCAGGTCCGGTTTGATAGCCATAATTATCGCAATGATAATGAATGCTATCACAGCCCCTATAAAAAGGTACTCAAAAAGCAACTCTTTTTTCATCTCTTGCTCCAGTCGTCATTTTTAGACTTTTTCATAAGGCATAAATAGTTTTATATATTCGTCCTGAACTGAGCGGTCTGTCATACCTGCAATATAATCACAGATAATCCGGGCAACCTCAGACTCTTTTTTCACTTTCTTGATTTTTTCCTGAATATCAGGAGGAAGCTGCTGGGGATGCTTGATGTAAACCTTAAAAAGTTCCTCAATAAACCTTCTGGATTTATCCACCATCCGCATTACCTTGTGATGCTTATAGAGTTCCTGGAAAAGAAATTTTTTCAATGAGTTATTCTTCTGTTCCATCTCGGCACTGAAACTGACAAGCGTACCCGTATTTCTCACATCATCCAGTGTTTTGATTTTAAATTTATAGAGGTTCTCCTCTGTCTTCTGGAGCACGTCACTAACCTGCTGGTTTATGATGGACTTAATTGTATGATATTTCAGCTGTTCCTTTTCTATTTTCTTATTTTCTTCCTTAATTTTTTCATAGGTTTCTCTCCACAATAAAACCTCCATAAGTTTTTCTTCAGTTATATATCCTGAGGTGAGTCCGTCATCCAGGTCATGGCTGGTATAAGCAATCTCATCTGCAATATTTACCACCTGTGCTTCAAGGGTCGGAGATTTCTGGGGGTCAAATTCCTTCACCAAGGGTTCATCATAAGGCGTTTTGTGCTTTATTATTCCCTCCCTCACCTCCCAGGAAAGGTTCAGCCCCGGAAATTGTGCATACCTCTGCTCCAGCTCATCCACAATCCTCAAGCCCTGGCGGTTATGTTCAAAAGACTCTCCATACTTCTCCATAAGTTTATGCAGAGCTTCTTCTCCAGAATGTCCGAAAGGAGTATGCCCCAGATCATGTGCAAGGGCTATGGCCTCTGTCAGGTCTTCATTCAGGCGCAGTGCACGTGAAATAGAACGGGAAATCTGACTGACCTCAAGGGTGTGCGTCAATCTTGTGCGGTAATAATCGCCTTCATGATTTATGAAAACCTGCGTCTTGTACTCAAGGCGCCTGAATGCGTTGCAGTGAATAATCCTGTCCCTGTCGCGCTGGAAACAGGTGCGATAGGGATGCTCCTCCTCAGGATACTTCCTTCCCCTGCTCTCCCTTGATTTCATTGCATAGGAAGCCAGGTTTCTTTCTTCCTGTTCCTCAATCTCTTTTCGTGTAAACATCTCACTCCACCAGCATATCTCTTAAAGGTAATATTATACATTAATTTTTAGAAAATGCAAGTTTTGGTATAAAAAATATAAATTCCCTGAAAAAAATGGCAGAACCCCAAATCATTTTTGCTTCCCCTGGTAACTCTTTTTACAGAAATGATATCATAAATAATACCACATTTCCCTTATAAAGTCAAGTAAAAACAATCCTGGCAAAAATAATGCAGGGCTGAAGGGAAAAGATGGTTATCTTTGATTTTTCTTTGACTTTTTCCAAAAAAAAGATATAATATTTATAAGCGGGGTAAAAAATGCGTGCAAAAAAATTGTGGGAATCGGGGATTATTATATTCTGGTGTATTATGATTGCACTCCTCATAAAGAGGAATCTGCCACAGGCAAATAAGAATCAGATATCTATAAAAAAAATTGCACTTGATAGCGAAGAGTTAGAGCGGGATACCTGGATGGGTATATACCTGGAAGAGAAGAAGATAGGCTATTCTCACTTCAGCATCTCAAAAGCAATCTTTGAAGGCCAGAATGCCTATTGCCTGATGGATGAAACCTTTATGAAATTTAAATACCTGGACCAGACCTATGATGCACATATACAGGCCAGGGCATATGTGAAAATGGATATGAAACCCCTCTATTTCTCTATGAACATTTTTACAGAGGTATACAGGGCATCCATTGAAGGAAGGACAAAAGGAGATAAAATAGAAGTTGTGGTGGACTCAGGTGGGACCACCCTCAAGAAAACTTTCCCTATCTCAAGCTCCACATACCTTCCACTTGTGGTTGACTTAATTCTACCAAAACAGAAGCTGGAGATTGGCAGGCCATATCGCCTGCAGCTTTTTGATCCCCAGATACTGTCTGGCGAATATATTACCATTACGCTGAAGAGGAAAGAAAAAATCGGCAGTGAAGAAGTACTGGTTGTTGAAAAAGATTATAAGGGGCTCATAACGACTTCCTGGATTAATATGAAGGGGGAGGTATTAAAGGAAGAAAATCCACTGGGACTGAAGATGCTCAGCGAATCAAAAGAGATAGCACTCGCAAATGGAAAGTTTGAAGCCGGGGAACTTGTCAGAAAAGCCTCCATCCCCTCAAACATTTTTATTTCCAATGCACGGAATGTATCCTATCTAAAAGTGAGAATGAGAGGATTGAAGGGCTTTGTAATTCCCTCAAATTCCAGACAACTTGTAAAAGAAGAAAACGGGGAGGTAGTAATTGAAGTGAGAAAAGAATGGATCGGGGAACCTGGCTTAACAAAAGAAGCCCTGAAAGAATATTTATTGCCTTCCATGCTTATTCAATCCAGTGAACCCGAGATTGTAAATAAGGCAATAGAAATTACTGAAGATGATACCCAGCCCTGGGAAAAGGCGAAACACCTCAATAAATGGGTTTTCTGGAATATTCAGAAGGTACCCACCTTTTCCCTTCCTTCAGCTATAAATGTTCTTAAAGAAAAGCGGGGAGACTGCAATGAACACACAGCATTGCTTGTAGCACTTGCCAGGGCCTGCAATATCCCTGCAAGGGCAGTTACAGGAATTGCATATGTACCACCCACCGGCTTAACCATAGGAGAGGAAGACAGGGGTTCTTTCTTCTATCATGCCTGGGTAGAGGTGTATATCTCTGGAACCTGGAGGATGTTAGACCCCACCTTTGGACAGGAGGATGTAGATGCCACACATATAAAATTTCTTCACGGGGACATTGAAAAACAGGCAGAGATTGTAAGGTTAATAGGAAATCTAAAAATAAGTGTGGAAGAATATAAATGATAAAGACTGTAAATCTTACTAAAAGATTTGACAAGGTTATCGCTGTCAATGACCTCAATCTGGAAATAGGAAGCGGGGAGATATTTGGATTCCTGGGTCCAAATGGAGCAGGAAAGACTACCACAATCAAACTCCTTGCAGGCTTGCTCAGGCCAACTGCTGGCAGGGCTTTTGTGTGCGGATATGACCTGCAGGAAAATCCTGTTGAGGCAAAAAAATTGCTGGGCTATATACCTGACCAGCCTTTTCTCTATCCGAAGTTAACAGGCGAAGAATTTCTTGAATTTGTTTCACAGTTATATAAAGTTGACAGCCCGAAAATCAGAATTGAAGAATTGCTGAAAACCTTTGAACTTGTTCCATTCAAGGATAACCTTATTGAAAGCTATTCCCACGGAATGTGCCAGAAACTGGTATTGAGTGCCTGCCTGCTTCACAGCCCAAAAGTAATCCTGGTGGACGAACCAATGGTGGGCCTGGACCCAAAAAGCATAAGGCTTGTGAAAGAAATATTCAGGCAGCAGGCAAATAAAGGGACTGTAATATTTATGTCAACACACACACTTGACCTGGCGCAGGACATATGCACGCGTATAGGAATTATAAATGAGGGAAGGCTTATTGCCCTGGGAAGAACAGAAGAAATTCTCAAGATGGGCAAAACAGGTGAGCTGGAAGATGTTTTCCTGCAATTGACCAGACCGGAAATAACACAGGGTAGCAATCACTGAGAGGTTTTTTAATACTGTGAATCAGTCTTTTTTGTTAATTCGCATTTTTTTTAAGGAACTCAAAAATAGCATAACCCGCATTCAGGAAGAAAACAGGATAAAGGTGTACTTCTTTACTGCGATAGGCCTGGGATTTGCTGCTGGCATTTATTTCTTCTTTCACTGGATGCTTTCAAGGTTGAATGCATTTGAGGTCATAGGTCCCATCTTGATGGAGAAACTTCTTTTTATAATATTCCTTACATTCCTGATAATGCTTGTATTTTCCAATATCATCACAGGGCTCTCCACATACTATCTTTCAAATGACCTCTCCTTCCTTTTTTCAAGCCCGCTGGAGATTGAATACATATTTGATTCAAAATTCTTTGCAACGATTTTGCAGAGTTCCTGGACAATACTTGTTTTTGGAATACCTGTGCTGCTGGCTTATGGCACAATAATGAAAAGCGGGTGGTATTTCTATCCACTGATTCCTGTATTTCTTGTGCCTTTTCTCTTTATCCCTGCAGGAATAGGTGTGGCAATTATAATTCTGCTGGTGCAGGTATATCCTGTAAAGAAAGTAAAAGAAATAACCTTCCTTTTGAGTATAGCATTTGCAGCTGTACTTGTGATATACTTCAGATTTCTCCAGCCTGAAAGACTTGTTAATCCTGAAGGATTTTCTATGCTGGCAGATTACCTTGCATTCCTGAAGGGTCCAAGCTCCCCTTATCTACCCAGCTACTGGATTTCCACTGTGCTCCTGAATACCATCAGGCAAAACCCCTTAGAAGTTTTATTCTACTTTCTTGTTATGCTCAGTTCAGCAGGGGTATGCTACATTCTTTCCAAATGGATTGGCAGGAAAATCTATTATGAAAGCTGGACCAGGTCGCAGAGCAAGGTAAGCGCAAGACCTGTAAAATTCCTTATACTTGAAAAAATGATGGGCACAAAAACCCTGTTTAGAGCTCTTTTACTGAAGGATACCAGGCTTTTCTGGAGGGATGTGACACAGTGGTCCCAGATAATTCTTTTCTTTGCTATAGGAGCAATATATATTTTTAACCTCAGGGCTTTCAGGCTGCAGACTTCATCCACAACCCTCATATCCTTTATAAACCTTGGCTTCACAGGGTTTGTCATAGCTGCTACAGGAGTCAGATTTTCATTCCCTGCAATTTCCCTTGAAGGAAAGGCATTCTGGATAATGAAGGCAGCTCCCTGTTCTATGAAAACAATAATGGTGGAAAAATTCTGGACAAGTTTTATTCCGCTTTTAACCCTGGGCGAAACATTGATTATTACCTCAAATATCCTGCTGAAAGTAAACCAGTCTATATTCATACTGGGCATAATAGCAGTATTCTTTATGACCTTAAGCCTCACTGCACTTGCTGTTGGAATGGGTGCTATATACCCGCAGTTTAAAGCGGACAATCCTGCTGAGATAGGTGGGTCAGGAGGCGGGATTCTGTATATGATTCTTGCCCTTGGCTATGTGGGTCTTATGATATTGCTTCTTGACTGGCAGGTCATATCCTTCCTGCTTTTCCTTGCAGGCATAAAAGTGTATGCATACCCCCTGGCGATTCTTATTTCTGTTGCAGGGGTCCTGCTTTTAAACTTCTCCGCAACCTGCGCTTCCCTGAAGAACGGCCTCCAATCTTTAAATCAATTTGAATGGAAATAAAAATTTAATCTTTATCCGGGATAGTGAAGTAGAAAGTAGAACCTTTGCCCGGCTCTGACTCCACCCAGATTCTACCGCCATGACGCTCCACAATCTTCTTGCATATTGCAAGGCCAACGCCGGTACCTGAATATTTATCCCTTGGGTGCAGGCGCTGGAAAAGCACAAAGATGCGCTCCCTATCCTCCGGTCTTATTCCTATGCCGTTGTCCTGCACAGAAAACAACCATTCCCCCTCTTTGTGCTGTGCACTTATATGAACCCTGGGTGGCTTTTTAGTGCAAAACTTTATCGCATTTGTGATAAGATTCTGGAACAGCTGACTTAACTGGGTTGGGTTAGCCACAACTTCCGGAAGATTATCATATGTCACCTCTGCCCTGCTTTTCTCAATTGGAATCTTCAGAATATCCAGCACATCATTCAGGACACTGGTGGAGTCCACCCGTTTAAAGGTTTTATCCGGGGTGTCCAGGCGTGAATATGCAAGCAGGTCTTCAATCAGGATATTCATCCTGTCTGCACCTTCTTTCGCGAAGGCAATAAATTCTTGAGCATCTTTGTCTAATTTGTCCTTATACCGCCTTTCCAGAAGTTGCAGATAACTTGTTACCATGCGCAGGGGCTCTTTCAGGTCGTGCGAGACTGCATAGGCAAATTGTTCCAGCTCCCTGTTGGAACGTGATAGCCGCTCCATTGTAGCATTCAGTTTTTCCTCTGCCCTGGTCCGCTCAGCAATTTCTTTCCTGAGAAGTTCATTGGATCTTGAAAGTTCCTGAGTCCTTTCTTCAACGCGCTTTTCCAGCTGTGTAAGGGTCTCCACCAGCTTATCATGAACCCTTTTGCGCTCCTGAATTTCCTCTGCCAGTTCTTTATTCCTTATAACTATTTCTTCTGTTTTTTTCTTAATCTCCTGCCTCAAAATTATGTTCGCAGCCAGAGCTATGAGTGTCATAGATGCAGCCAATACAAGTAGCCATATCAACCACACAGGAAATACCCATCTGCTTACACTCCCGAACCATTTGCTCAATGAATGATAATATATTGAACCTTTATTTCCTTTCAGTGCTAAGAGATGTTTATCTATGACATTTATTAAATTTGCACTTCCTGGCGAGAGAGCAAAATAGATTTCTTTTGGTGGAGACATTATAGAGGTCCTTGCAATTCTATACTTTCTTTCATGCTGGGTTCCGTACAGGATGCTGACCACTCCTGCATCTGCATATCCCTGGTCAAGAAACTTTAATACCCCTTCATAGTCCTCCATTTCTATAAATCTGCATCCTGTACAAAAAGATTCTATGAGGGTTTTAAGCTCATCAAAATAAACATCATTCTTTACACCAGCAATACTTTTATTTTCCAGGTCAACAATGGATTGAATCCCGCAACCTCTGCGGGTGTAGACCTGTGCCCAGTTTGAAAGAACGGGAACATTTGTAAACACACATTTAAAGCCCTCCATCTCTTTTGAATATGGAACACTGAGTATATCTATCTCGCCTTTTTCAAGTCTTAGAAGGGATTCCTGCAGGGAACCAGGGACATACTCAATCTTCCAGTTTTCTTTCTTTGCGATATATTTAAGGATATCTATGGAGAGCCCGCTGGCATTGCCACCGGAATCTATGAATACCAGGGGCTTGTTTTGATATACACCAACTTTTATTGATTTTTCTGCAGGAAGTGGAAATGGCAGGAAGGACTGAAAAAGTAAGTATAGTAAAATCAGGAACAGGTTCTTTCTCATAAATTACTTTGAAACTGGCAGCCTGATTGTAACCGTAGTTCCCCTGTGAGTTTCATCCATTTTATACCACTCGGTTTCAGGAGATGGTTTTCGGATAGTTTTGCTTTTCACTTCTATACTGCCTCTGTGTGCCCTCACAATTTCGCGGCTGATGGAAAGTCCAAGGCCTGTAGCCATATCCTTTGTTGAGAAGAATGGGTCAAATACATTGGGAAGTTTTTCTTCAGGGATACCACACCCGTTATCAATGAAATTGAGCTCTATAAATTCCTTTCCCTTTTCATCAGTTTTTTTCCTCGCTTCTATTTTCAGCGTTCCACCTTCAGGCATAGCCTCCACAGCATTCTGAATTATATTTGAGAATGCCCGGACAAGTCTCTCTGAATTACCGGGAATTTCGCCCAGAGCAGGGCTTATGTCCTTTATTATATTAATCTTTTGCAGAGCCGGGTCTTTTATAGAAGAAATGGAGTCATCTATTACCTTTTCTATTTTAAGAGGCTTCATTTTTAATTCGTGTTCCAGGCTGAACAGCAATAAATCACTGACTGTCTTTTTGGCAGACATTGAAGCAGAGCCTATTATTTTTATAGCCCTGCCAAGGTCTTCAAGATTGATAGCACTTCCTTTCTCCTCTATCATTTTTTCAATCATATGAACATTGTCAATGATAACAGAAAGGGGAGCATTAATCCTGTGTGCAATCCCTCCGGCAAGAGTGCCCACAGCAGCTATTTTGCTTGCCCGGGCAAGACCAGCCTGTAATTCCTTCATCTCCTGCTCTGCCTTTTTACGTCCAATAGCATAGTGCAGAGAGCGCTCTAACAGGCTGGAGTCCACCTCTCCCTTCACAAGATAATCCTGTGCACCTTCCTGCACAGCCTTTATCGCAAGAGACTTATCCGCAATACCAGTGAGTATCACAATGGGCACCTCTGATGCCTGTGCAAATACACTGTTAAAAGTATCCAGTCCCTGACTATCAGGAAGGGACAGGTCTAAAAGAATCACATCTATTCCCTTTCTGGCAATGCGCTTTAATGCCAGCAGAAGACAGTCTGCTTGCTCCAGCTCAAACACAGTATCCTGTACTTCTTTTAGCATTTCCTGTACTAACCTCGCATCTCCAGGATTGTCTTCAACAAGCAAAACTTTTATACATTCACGTTCCATCTTATTTACAATTGGTTAGATTTTTTCACCACGCAATCTGGCGAATTCAATAAGCAACTCCCTCTCTCTGGCAGTAAGATTTGTAGGCACTTCAACATTGACCCGGACATACTGGTCTCCCCGTCCGCGATATTGGAAATGTGGAATGCCTTTTCCCTTAAGCCGGAATAATTTTCCACTTTGAGTACCTGGTGGTATCTTCATCTTAACTGTTTCCTCAAGCGTGGGAACACTTATTTCTGCTCCAAGTGCTGCCTGCACAAAAGTCACAGATACATCTACATAAATATCATCTCCCACTCTTTTAAATACGGGGTCCTGCTCAACCTCAATTATAACATAAAGGTCTCCGGGTGGACCTCCTGATGGACCTGCCTCTCCTTCTCCCTTCAATCTCAATGTTGAACCTGTATCTACACCCGGTGGAATTTTTACTGTGAGCCTTCTGGACCTTCTCACCCTTCCATCCCCTTTGCATTCAGGACAGGGGAATTCAATAATGCTTCCTGTTCCCTTGCACCGCGGGCAGGACTGTGTTATGCTAAAAAATCCCTGGGTATATATAACCTCTCCCCTTCCCTTGCACTGCGGGCAGGTCTTTCTCCTGGTTCCTGGCTTTGTCCCTTCTCCCCTGCAGACAGGACAGGATTCAAGATGAGAAATATTTATGGTGACTTCCTTTCCAAACGCTGCATCACGCAGGGGAATACGCAATCTGTACTGGAGGTCTTTCCCGCGATTGTGGAACTCTCTTCCCTTTCCAACACCAAAAAAATCCCTGAATATGCTATCCCCGAATAAATCTCCGAAACCGAAGTTTTCAAAAAGGTCACCAAAATCCACTCCCCTGAATATGTCCTCTGTTGTGTAGCGGCTGTCTATACCTGCATGGCCGAACTGGTCATACTGCTGTCTCTTCGTATCGTCCGAAAGTACTGCATAGGCTTCTGAAATTTCCTTAAATTTTTCCTCTGCCTCTTTTTTCTTCTCAGGAGGAACCCTGTCAGGATGCCACTGCAGTGCAAGCCTGCGGTATGCCTCTTTTATCTCGTCCTTTGTGGCATCTCTTCTCACACCCAGAACTTCGTAATAATCTCGTTTTTCTGCCATTATTTTTTCTCAGAAGGTTTTCTGGAAATTTTCACAAGTGCAGGGCGCAGAACCCTGTCATAAACCATATATCCAGTCTGAACTTCTTCAACAACCGTGTTCTCAGGAAAATCCTGTGTTTCCACATATTCCACAACTTCATGAAGATGCGGGTCAAAGGGCCTGCCCTCTGCTTCAATCTCGGTAAGCCCATTTCTTTTCAGAACATCCTGCAGTTCTCTATATATCATTTCCATACCACGAACAAAGTCCTGTATATTTCCGGTATTTCTGGTGGAATCTATGCCTCTTTTAAAACCTTCAATCACAGGTAATAGTTTAAGAATTAATTCTGCATTTGAATATTTTATGTAATCCAGCCTTTCTTTCTCTACGCGCTTTTTATAGTTCTCAAACTCTGCCTTAATCCTGACCAGGTGCTCAAGATATTCACTGCAGAGTGCGTTCTTTTCTTCTAATTCTTTAAATAATCCTTCTATTGCCCCTGTTATTTTTTTTACAGTTTCATTTCTTTCTTCGGTTTTCATTGTATTTACAGATATGCGGTCTTATAATATTCTTTAAGACATTCTATCATCCTGTCTTTTGGAACAAAGCCTAATTTTACCAGTGCCTGGCCAAGGGTGATACTCTCCTCCTTCTGATATTCCAGTGCCCTCTCAAGCTGATTCTTGTCAATCAATTTCCTTTCTATAAGGATTTCTCCAAATGGCTTACGTTCCTTGAGGACAAGTTCTTTTTCTCTCTTTAGCCCAAGCTCCACAGCAACCCATTCTATGGTCTTTTCATCAATCAAGCCCTGTCTTTTCAAGTATGTTTCCAGAAGGGCGTTGTCACAGATAGTGTTTATGAGTCGGGGTATGCCCCTTGAATACTGATGTGTCAGTATAATAGCCCCATCAGTGAAGATCTTCCTGCTACAGCCTGCAACATTTAACCTGTGCTGAATATAGCCACAGGTGGATTCTATATCAATGGGCTTTAATACTATTCTTGTGGCAATACGCTGACGTAGATGCTCGTCCAGTTTCAGATATTCTTCTGTTTCTGGCAGGCCAAAGAAAATAAAAGTGACCAGCTTCTTCCCGTTCATCTCCAGGTTTATAAGTACCCTGAATTCCTCTAATAATTCCTTTGCCTGCAGCATATTTGCCTCATCCACTATCACAATGGTCTTCTTCCCTTCCTCACAGGCATTGCAGAGCTTACTATAAATCCGGTCAATGAGAAGAAATTTTTCATCAGGAAGGGAGGTAATGTCCAGCTGTATAGCAATCTTCTTCAGGAGCCAGGAGGCAGTTATTGAACGATGGATAATTGTTAGGAATACTGATTTATATTCGCGGGACTGCAGTGTATCAAATACCCTTTTGGCAAGCATAGTCTTTCCAACACCCATTTCTCCCACAACAATCGCAAGACCCACGTTTTCTTCTATGGCATGGGAGATCTTTGCCATGGTATTCTTGCACTGGTCGGTTTCAAAATAGAATCTCATATCCACTGTGCTTGCAAACGGCAACTCTCTCAAACGATAAAAGGATTCATAACTCATTTTTTCCCCCTGTATGCTTTAACAAAAATATCGGCTAACACTGGGTCAAACTGGGTACCTTTATTTTTCTCAATCTCCGCAAGTGCAACCTCAACCGGAAGCCCCTTTCTGTAGGGACGGTCCGAGGTCATGGCATCAAAGGCATCTCCAATAGCAATAATCCTTGAATAAAAAGGAATGTCTTCTCCTTTTAACCCATCCGGATAGCCCTTCCCGTCATACCTCTCATGGTGATGAAGAATATAGGGAATAATCTTCTCCATTGGCCTGACAGGCTCCAGTATCTTTGCACCTGTAAGGGGATGTTGCCTGATAACCTTCCAGTCATCTTCCGTAAGTGGCTCTTTTTTGTCAAGTATTCCTTCCATTATTCCAATCTTACCTATGTCATGGAGAAGGCTTGCAAGATGCAGGGTTTCAATCTCCTCCCGGGGAAGTTTAAGGGCATTCGCAATCAGGAGTGCATACTCCGTAACACGTTCGGAATGACCCTTTGTATAGGTATCCTTTGCTTCAACAGCTGCAATAAGGGAACGCACTGTGCTGAAGAACAGGTCCCTCAGGTCCTGATTCAATTTGGTATTCTCAGTTGCTATAGCAATTTGATTTGCTACTGTCAGGAAAAGTTCCTGGTCAGCAGGAATGAACGATGCTCCTTTAAGTTTGTTTATTGCTTCTGCAACACCAATAATTCTTTCTCCCACCTTCATTGGAACACAGAGTATAGATTTTGTCCTGAATCCTACTTTCTGGCCATAGCCGGGATTAAACCTCGGGTCTTTTTCCACATCATTTACAATCAGTGGCTTGCCGTTTTTTGCCACCCAGCCAGCTATACTTGTCTCATCTATTGGAATCCGGAATTCCTTGATCTGCTGTCCTTTCTCCCCCAGCGCAACCTTGAATACAAGTTCACCGGATACCTCATCAACCAATAAAAGCGATATTGCTTCAACCTCAAGCATCTTGAGTGCAGACTTCATTATGGATTTCAGCAGTGTTTCCTGTGCAAGACTTGAAGTAATAATATGACTCACATCAAAGAGTGCGCTCATTTCTGAAAATCTTTCTTTTGTCTCCTCAAGAAGCCGCACATTTTCAATTCCTATTGCCACCTGGCTGGAAAGACTCGCAAGCATCTCCATAGAATCCCTTGAAAAGGGTTTCCCGATGGGATTCAGAACTTCAATAGAACCAATAACCCTGTTATTTACCTTCAGGGGAACGGCAAGGATAGATTTGGTCTTAAAACCTGTTATTCTATCAAACCTGTGTGCAAAACGTCTATCCTTTCCTGTATCCGGAACAATAACAGGCCTTCCGGTTTTTGCTACCCAGCCGGCAATTCCCTCACCTAACTTAAGAAAAACCTCCTTCAGAGGCTTTGCCCTTTTTCCCCTGGCAATCTTAAAGTGAAGCCTATTATCCTTCAACAATAAAATTGAACCTGCTTCAACCTTCATAATTTTCATTAAAAGTCCCATAAATTTATCCAGCAACCCATCTATATTGATTGAAGAGGCACAGACCCTGCCGAGCCAGCGAAAAACTTTCAATTCCTGCCTGGTTTTTTCAAGCTCGCCAGATAGATATGCAATCTCTTTTTTGCTCATACACCCTCTTTATAAAATCTGCCGCAGGATTATACCAGCTGCTATTGCAATTGAAGGACTTACTATTAAATTAAACCTGGAGAAGTCATATTCATCTTCATTAAATTTATTCTTCCAGCAGATAATTCCCTTTATCGCAATCTCTAAGGGAACAAGAAAAAAGAAATAACCTGGAAGAACAATGAGTGTGGTTATTAAAATCCTTTCAAGAATCTCATAGTACTTTCCCTTTCTGGGAAACTGGATTTCCTGCCTCCGGTATGCTTTCTTCAGGTAATAGATAAGGATGGTAGCCACAAAAGAGGAGATAATATAAAAGATACAGAAAATTATAAGCCTGTCATCTGAATACAACCGCGCTATCAGAGAAGAAGGGTAAGGGGGTTTGACATTAAAGGGAATCACTATTGCGATAGAAATAATATGGAGCACCTGATCCAGAATAAACAATGAGAGGCTATCCTTTCTGGTGTAATTTGTCAATTTTACCTTTAACCAGTCAAGAAAAATGTGGAATACAGCCAGCAGAAGAAGATAAATTCCTAACAGTGGATTGGTAATACAGGGATAGGAAAGTGCCACTGCCAGAACTCCAAAAATACAGCCGTGCAGGATTATGCCTTTTATACTCTCAGTTTTTAATCTAAAAAGCCTGGTGGATTGAAATGGAAAATCTGCAACAAGATGTGCAAGCAACAGACGGTAAAATAAAAACAACTCCCCCTCCTTTTTCAACAGGACCCTGTTTTCTTCAATCTCTCAATAAACTCTTTTATTTTATCCTTATGGGACTCATCCACATAGTCAAAGTTAATAATTCTATCAGTAATTTCCCAGAAATCCGGGTCCCTGACTTCAAAAATCTCCTGCAGTGTTTCTGTTATTTCTTCAATGTTCGTGCCCGCAAGACACTCTTTTATTTTTTCCGCAAGACCATCCCTGCCCTTTAAAAGATAAAATCCACCCAGCATCAGGTATCTCTTCTGAAGGTTGAAAAGTAATTTCTTATTTCCATTCTTCCTTGCCTGGTCATACATACACAGAAAATCGTTCAGCAGGGTTTCTATGTTCCCGGCATTTTTCTCCACAGCTTTCTGGTTGAGCACCATAATATCATAGAGACTTGTCTCAAGCACATAGTTCAGACCCAGGTCTTCGGCAAGCCTTCCATAGTATCTGAGATAGGAAGCAATTCTAACACTCATTTCCTCATTCTTTGTAAGAAGGAATTCTGCAAGGAGCCTGTACTGGTAAAATATATTGTAAATTACTGTTCTGTCATTAGAGTTGAGTGCAAGTCTTATAAAGGTATTAAAGAATTTAATTGTTAGATTCAATACATAAATGTCCCCTTTTTCACAGGCCCTTTCTCCTATAATTCTGGTGGTTATAAGTATTCCGGTGATTACATCTCTCAATTTATACCAGCTGGAAAGTATAAGAGTAAAGATAACCGTAAACTGGTGAAATATCTGCATTTCAAGCCATACTTTGTTGCGATTTATTTCTTCCATCGCCTCAGGAGGTGTGCCTGGAAACACAGATTCATCCACAAGAAACCATTCCGAAGGGAAATTCTTTTTAATGTCCAGATACTGAATTATTATTTCTCTCTCAAGTTCTATAGATTTCAGAGGTACTTCACTTATCATCATCTGAACTGCACTTTTTGCCATTTTATTGATTTTTGCAATTCCATCTATAGTCTTCCCCCTGTCTTTCTTCTTCAGGGCTACAAGCGTTTCATCACTCATTCTTTCAATTAAATTTACTGGCTTCAAAAATTCAAACAGCAGATAGAAATAGGGAACAAGGGAAATCACACATGCAAATAACAGTATTAAATCCTGAGTGGGAGATGCATTCATATTGACAGAGATAAGCGAAAAAATGAATAGTGCAAGAGGAAAGAAATTTATCCTCCAGCGCAGGAACATATCTATTATCTGGGGAATGTACTTACTGGCTGTGATCTGAACAAGCACAAATGCAATTGTAATTCCCATACCCAGTATAGTGGATAGAATCTGTGTGATTATACCTGCCATCTCTATTTTACCTTTATCACTTCATATACCTGAACCGGTTGCACCTTGCCCTTCACCTTTATTGGTTCAAGCTTCTTAGCTTCAACAATGTCTTTCACAAATTCATAGGTACTCTCGCTTATCAATATCTGCCCGCCTGTTGCAGCATCCTCAAGCCTCTGTCCCAGGTTTACGCTGTCTCCAATAACAGTGTAATCCATCCTTTTATGTGAACCAATATTGCCCACAACTACCTCTCCTGTATTTATTCCTATGCCTATTTTCAATTGGCCGTGGATTCCGCCTGTATGACGCCTGTCAACCTCCTCTATCCTCTGCTGCATCTCCCATGCAGTCCTGACAGCACGCTGTGCATCATCTGAGTGTGCGGTAGGTGCACCAAAGAAAGCAAGCACTGCATCCCCTATGAACTTATCAAGAGTTCCCTCATACTTTAAGATAACTTCTGACATCTCTGTCAGGCACTCATTCAGCAAACTCACCACTTCTTCCGGACGCATCTTTTCAGAAATACTTGTAAAGCCACGCAGGTCTGCAAAAAGAACAGTAATGACCCTTTTTGTGCCACCCAGTAAAAGTTTAGAAGGGTCACTCAGTATTTCTTCTACTACTGCAGGTGCCACATATCTACTAAACATAGTCTTTATCTCTCTCTTCTCCCTCTCCTCAGTTATAAAACGATACAGTGAAATGGAAAGATAACTGAATACAACGGCACTGCCCGGATAGAATATATCCAGGTAAAGATGGTGGCTGAACAACAACACCCCTGCTACAAACAAACCTGCAAATACACAGACAGTGAAAATAGCATTAAATAGAGGAGAAAGCCTGGGAAGGACATATCCCATAAGCAATCCTAAAACAACAACAAGCATCAGTCCCACAAAAGATGGAAGTGGAAGAATATAATTACCTTCGAGAATGCTATTTATAATGTTTGCATGGACTCCCACTCCCGGGAAATTTGCTGAGAATGGTGTCACACGCAGGTCATATACCCCTGTTGCAGTAGAACCCACGAGCACAATTTTATCCTTGAATTTTTCCATTGGTATCTCACCTGTAAGCACACGGTAATATGACTCTGTTTTGAATCTGTCAAACGGTCCAACATAGTTTACAAGTATCTTGCCTTCCTGGTTAACAGGAATACTTTTATTTCCAAGTTTTATAGACTTTCCTACCTCAATATCCTCCACCGAGAGTCCCAGAAATCCTGCTGCCATACACAGGCTTAAAGAAGGATAATATCTTCCTTTATACTCCGCCACAAGCTGTGCGAATCTTATCACACCATCCTTCTCAGGTTCATAATTGATATTTCCTATTCCCCTGGCAACCTGTGCTAAGTTAAAAATTGGAATTGTCGCCTCTTGAGCTCTGCTGATATGCAACCCACCACCACTGGCTTTGCTGATTGAAAATTGGGGAAGAATTTCTTCCATTTCCCTTTCTTTATCTGTAAGCACAACTATTGAAACCTTTTCTGTCTCAGCCCTTTTTCTTCTCTGAGGAGAAAAAAACATAGCATAATAAACATTGCCAGCTTTATAAGTGGATTCAACAAGCATTCTGTCATCCACAGGATCTGGTGCATTATCAGCAAAGATTACATCAAAGCCAATAATTCTGGCACCTGCTTTCTTCAAAAAATCAATAAGCTGAGCGTGAAATCTCCTGGGCCATGGCCAGACACCGAGTTCTTTCAGACTCAGATCGTCTATAGTAATAATAAGGATATCACTGCGTGGAGTAATCTGCGGGCGAATATGAAAGTACAAATCCATTGCCTTCAGTCTCAGTATCTCAAACCAATCTGCTGATAAAGCAAAAACTACAAAAATTATAACAATTATACTCAGATATAAACTGAACCTTGCATGCCTTGAGGATTTAACTTCTTTCATTTTTACCTTTATAATCTATTCACCACCAATGCCCTGCCTGCAGTTTCATCCAGTATTTGAATTTTAATTTTTTCTTTCAGGGCAGGCAACTGTATTCCCGGAACCACACAAAATACCCTTGTACCTGACCTGAGTAATGAGGTAAGTGTATCTTCATCCCCTATGAAATCTACAGGATGATTTGTGTAAAAGATAAGACTGGGCTCAGGATTGGGCGGCCTGTAATCCACAATCCTGTCCTCCGGTTTCAAAAGTTTATTGATAACTCCTGCAAATCTTTTTGAAACTCTAAGGTGGTTGAAATATCTGTTGCTATAAAAAATCAGGCTGCTGTAGCTCAGAACTCCAGCAATCAAAAAAGAAACAAACACAATTCTTCTGTCAGGAAGGAAAAACAGTATTGACCCTATTCCCATTCCTGCCCCCAGTATAATCAGAGAAGGCTTTAACACTGGCAGATATAAAAGTACATCACTTTCAAAATGTCTTTTTGCAAATATCACAATTAGTAATAAAAAGGGGGCGAGAATAAAAGAAAGCAAGAATGAAAGCCATCTCCTATCTTTTTCCGGAGTGCCTGATTGCGAATCTTCTGATTGTAAAAAGAATCTGCCCGAAATAATTGCAAGTGCTGGGTAGATGGGCATAATGTATCTTGGTACTTTCATTCCTGCAATCGAAAAGAAAAGAAAAATCACCCCTGCCCATATGAGTGTGAAAACTTCTTCTGGCTTTCTCTCCTTCAATAATTTTTTAATTAAAGAGCCTGTACCCTGAAGCATAACACCTGACCAAGGTAGAAACCCGGCTAAGATTATAAAAAAATATGAATAGAAAGGATCGGGTTTTGTGGTGGAAACAGGAACATCTATCGGATGAATAAATCTTGCAAAGTGTTTGTAAAAGAAGTACCTCTGTATAAATTCCTTCCCATAGCGCAAAACCTGCAGGTAAAACCAGGGACCCACAATACAAAGAAATAGTCCTGCACCCATCAATATATGAAACAGGAATTTTTTTTCAAAGAGCTTCTCTCTAACAAAAATAAGATACAGGATTATAACAGAAACCGGTAGCACAGCCCCCACCGGCCCCTTTGAAAGGGTAGCTGCAGCCATTGAAATTATAGAAAGATAAAAGAAGAAAGGATTTCTGCTCTTCACAAGGAGCAAAAAAAGATACAGGGATAGAGTTATAAAAAAAGTAAGGGGGATATCACAGAGGGTTATCCTTGCCTGATAAAAATACTGCAGCGAGCTTGCAAGTATTAGCCCTGAAAAGAAACCTGCCTTTTCGCCAAACAGTTGTTTTCCGACAAGATAGGTAATTAACACACCCATCAGCGCAACTACAGAGTGCCATAGTCTTATGGAAAATTCATTCCTGCCTAAGGTTTTAAAAGAGATTGCTATTGCCCAGGGAACAAGGGGTGGCTTATCCACCCAGTATACGCCATTCAGATGCGGATAAACCCAGTCTCCCCTGTTAAGCATTTCCTGTGCTACCTGCGCATACATAGCCTCATCTTCATCTACAAAAGTGAGGCTACCCAGTTTCCAGAAAAACAAGAAAACTGTAAGGGCAACCAGAATAAAAATATACTGACGCGTTCTATTTAAATACCTGGAATGGTTTTGTGTTTCACAAATTGGACATGACACCATTTTTTCAGTATTCAAAGGTGTAATCTAATTTAATTGTCTGCACCTCATAGGTATATTTATAATAACGTTCGTATTTCATATTTGAAACAGCGCTGGTATATATATAAGTCAAGCCCAGAGAAAACTTGCCCATAGGAAAAGAAGTACCTAAAGTAAGTGTGCGCACAATATCAAATTCCTTTTCATTTATAAGCCATATTCCATCTGCATTCCTTGGTGGACGTGCAGCATAGTATTTCAGGGAATAGTCAAAAAAGAGTGTGAGCCTGATATTATTCGGGAATGTGTAATAAATCTGCGGGGTAACCTGAATTTGATTGTAATCGTAGAAATACTGCATCCAGGTGTCTGGAATTATTGTTCCAGTCTCACCCGTTTGAATGGAATTCTGATTGGAGTAATACCAGCTGTAATTGGTGGCTATTATAAAAACAAGTCCCGGAATTGGTGGGTATTTGAGTTTTGGCAGACTCACCTTCAAGCCTATCTCAAGAATTCCATCCTGCTGCAGTGGACCTGTTTCCACACCGCTTTCATCTATTATCCTCTGTGATTTGTAATTCTTAAGGGTATATGAGGGGCTGTATTCCAGATATACGTTTCCTGGCAGATATGATTCACCTTTAAGGTAAATCTTATTTCTGACGTGGTCCTGCTGGGGTATTGCAAGACTCTTATCTATCATACCCAGAAGCGATAGATAGTTAGGATAGGTGCAATCTACAAAGTAATAACCCGGTTTCAGCACTGTATTCTTAATTGCAATTTCCGGATAGAGGTCAATGCCCCAGGAATAAAGGTTGTATAAACCGTTCTGCCATTTTTCATTTGTCCCGGTCCTGGTGAGAGAAAGTGTATATTCCGCCTTTGCATTTAAATTCAAATTCTCCCTGAGTTTATAACTTCCTTTTAAAAACAGGGCATGTTCCTGAGATTGCTGCTGGAAGTTAGCACCCTCTTTCGTTTCCATACTCAATCCAGGGCCCTGGTATACAAGCTCATAAAATGGTATAAAGGAAAGCCTCTCATTTATTTTTATAAGCGCTGAAAAATCTCCCCAGATACTTGTGGAAAATGAATAGGTTGGCGCGGTCTCCCCGGGCGTAATTACAAGCGCCTCACCTGTATTCAGATAATAATATGGAGCCATACTTACCTCTGCCTCTGCTATACCACATACCAGACATAAACATACCATAACAAAAATTTTTGCCTGATTCATCTTTTTCTCCTCATATTAGTTAGTATCTTAAACCTTCAGCCATCACCCTAAAAACTTATTGCCCACTCCAGAGATGGAATTATGGCAAACTTGCTTCCGGGATATATTCCCACCTGAATTATAAAACCTCCGAATGCAAAGCCTATCCTTTCAAAAACCTCGGTATGAAGAATGTCATAGCCAATAAGAAAATAGGCAGTAGAGGTCCTGGAAAGTGCATAATCAACACCTGTAAACAGATCAAGCCTTTCGGTCCGCAGGGAAATAGAAGAAGGAATGGAAGGGATTGTGCCGCCTCCGGTTCCCATATTCACATTTATCCCTCCATCAGTCCTGTTATATTGAATTCCAAAATGGTGGCGAACCCTTTCAGCAGTGGTTTTTGTAAGCATTAAATTAGCATTCCAGCCATACATACTCATATTCAGTTTCCCTGAACTTACCGTGTTGACAAGATTCAAAAGAAACCAGTTCCAGTAGCCTGCCCCTATATTTATCTCTGGCATTATTTCTTCTTCAGGCACTGCCTTGTACTTTGCATCAAAACCAATTGCCCCCAGACAGGGAATCCAGCCCACAAAAGGACAGAATATTATATTTGTCTGAAATCTCTTTTCCGGAAAGTTTATTACAGGAGTGGGCGTACTGGCAGCACCAACACCCATAACATACTGGTCAGGATAAAGAGAAATATCAGCAAGAAGCTCTGTCGCCCAGGTCGGAACTCCATAAAGTTGCGCTCCTGCATTCCCGCACAGGAAACAGAAAACAAGAAGTATAAAAATGGAAAAACATGCTATCTTTTTCATATCTCCCTCCATTTTTCAGGTTAGTAAATTCAACTGCTACATTACAGAGAAGGCGGATTGCTGTTCTGAAGCTGGTGAAGCATATCGCCAAGTTCAGAAATAATCCTCTCAATGCCTGAATAGACTATTTCCGGAATCACCACTACATCTATAACACCGCCATTTTTCATCTGTCCCACTATTGGCTCCATACCCTTAAGGTCAAACACGGTCTCAAAATTTATATTGTTCCTGAATTGAAAGAGTTTTGAAGCATCAGCACCTGCAAAATCTCCTGCACCAAGGGTCTTTCCATTATTGTCTATAATATAGAGGTCCCAGTCAATTGTCCCTTTAACCCCATCAATAAAATGCATTCTCGCCTTATTGTAAAACTCATTCTCTGTCATTTCCTGAACTTCCTCCATAAACCCTTCGTTCTTCCCATTCCAGTTATTATCAAATGTTACAGGCTTACCATTAACTTTAACATACATACCATTGGAATTCGGGTTGCCGCCTCTCTCCCATCCCCAGAGAAATACATCACGGTTGTTGGACCTTTCAGGTGCATTGTTTGCAAAAATGGATTCTGCTTTTAAAAGTGGATTGCCTGGACTGGAAGAGAAATTATTCTCCAGAAAAATTATTACTGTTCCTGTAAGGGTCCTTGGCAGGGGATTTGTAAAATACCAGTCGTTCTGCCAGTAATGAAACTGCCACTGCTCTGTCTGTCCGGGCCTGAAGCAGAGATTCAAAAATCTGAGTATATTCGGGGTGGGGCGCATAAGATATTGCTGAACCCTTGTCAATCTTTTTGCATGGTCAAGCAGTGTCTTTCCTGCTGAAAGATCTGCATCCTTCACAGCATATGCAAACCTGCGATTCTGGGCAAAGTTATCGCGAGCATCAGATATATCCTGTTTTAAACTTCCTCTTTCCTCATCTGTAGCAGGTTTTATCAGCAGTGCCCTTTTTCCTTCTACAAATTTCTGCCAGTCCTCAATCTCCTGGGGATTGATTTCCCTCATCAACCCTGCCTCTCCGGGCTTAATTCCCAGGGCTTTGCCAGCCTCTACAATCATTGTCTTTATCTCGCGCACTTCCTCCATAAGACTTTTTACCTCTATGCTACCTTTGAAAACAAGCACATCGCTTGTTCCGTCGCTCAAAACGATAATGGCAAATTCTGTACCCCTGATACCGGCAATAGCAGCAGGGGTAATAACTTCAAACCTTGCTCCTTCCTGCGGCTCTGCCTTTGCCCAGAGTTTACCCATCAGCAGCTTGAAAACAGACGATTTTTTCTTTGTGCCTTCTTCCTCTTTCAGGTCATTGATTTCAAGGGTTGAATTCTCGCGCATCTTTATCAGACTCCCGTCATCAAGAACAATTTCGCACCGTCCACCCTTTTTTGTAACCACCTTATCACTTACCTTCAATTCCATTCTGGAAAGTGCGGGTCTCCAGGAACTCTCTCCTGCCCTCTGAACTTCTACCTTTCCCTGTACCGCAGTGATTACTGCTACTCTCTCTCCAGCATGGATGGATGTAGCTACAAGCAGTAAAATACCTGCCAGTGCCGCAGGCTTCAATTTAAAATTTCTCATCCTGCACCTCCTCAGATAAAATTTTGTGGCTGCTTAATAAAGCAATTTTTGATTCTATAATTTTAGACACCCTGCATCAAAAATGGTTTAATATTTGCTTCTAAATCCTGCTTCCGGCTGTTAGAATCAATTCCCTCACTACTGTTGCAGCAAGAAATGAAGATGCCTCTGTGCTATCACAGGGAGGAGAAAGTTCTACTATATCCATCCCTGCAATTTTTATATTCAACAATAACCTTTTAATAAACTGGATAAAATCATAGAATCCTATTCCACCTGGTTCAGGAACTCCTGTGCCAGGGAAAATTCCAGGGTCAAAAATGTCTAAATCCAGACTCAGATATACAGGGCTATCTTTAATTATTCTTGATGCCTGAAAAAAATCATTGACTGAAAAATTATACAAAATTCCTTTTTTCTCTCCAAATTCAAACTCTTCCCTTTCTCCTGACCGTGCACCGAATAAGAAAAATGACTCTGTTCCTACCAGTTCCAGCAATCTTCTTGCCACAGTGGCGTGTGAGAATTTTAATCCTGAATATGTATCCTTCAAATCACAATGTGCATCTATATATAAAACCCTCAGGTTCTTATATTTCTCCTTCATTGCCTGGACAACGGGAAGGCTGATAAGATGCTCTCCACCCAGTGCACACGGGATATTGCCCATCCTGACAATTTTTCTTGTCTCTGACGCTATCCTTTCAAGCGCCTCTTCTGTATTGTTCCTGAGAAGGTTGAGGTCTCCTCTGTCAGAAAATTTTACATCCCTGAGTTCCTTTTTTAAAAAGGGAGAATAATCTTCTATCTCCTGCAGTGCCCTGCGTATGGCTCCGGGTCCAAAACGGGAGCCCCTGCGGTATGAGGAAGTTCTATCAAAGGGACAGCCAAAAATTACTATTTCTCTCATCTCACCAGATTCTTCATAAACTCCGGCAGCATAAATGCTCCGCGATGGACATCTTCATTGTAATACCTGGTTCTGAATTTCCTGTTCCTTGCCTGTTCTATCCTAAAGTTTAAAATGGGGTCGTACTTCTTGCTGGCAAACGCAAAACTCCACAGGCCAGAAGGGTATGTTGGAACAGGTGCAAAATACATTCGCACAACAGGAAATATCTCTTTCAAATATCTGAATGTATCACGAATAACATTCTGATACATAAATGGGGATTCGGTCTGTGCAACAAGAATTCCATCCTCTTTCAGACAGGTGAATACATGTTTGAAAAAATTTAACGAGAAGAGTCCTTCTGCTGGACCAACAGGGTCAGAAGAATCCAGTATAATTATGTCAAATTTCTCTTTCTTCCCTTTCACATATTTTATTCCATCCCCTATCAGGAGATGAACACGTGGATTTTTCAACCCTGAACTCAATCCTGGAAGGTATTTCCTTGAAGCATCTATAACATCTCTATCAATCTCAACCATTGTTATATTCTTCACTTCCCTGTGTTTGACCAGCTCTCTTACTGTCCCCCCATCCCCTCCACCAATCACCAGAACTTTTTCGGGGTCTGGATGAACAGAAAGGGGAATATGTGTAAGCATCTCATGATATATAAATTCATCCCTTTCAGTAAGCATAACCATTCCATCAATTGTCAGCATCCTGCCAAAATCTTCGGTTTCCAGAATCCCGATATGCTGATATCTGCTTTTTTTAAAATAGAGCACATTTTTTATTTTTAAAGTTATGCCTGTACCAGGTATATGCTTCTCGTAAAACCAGAGGTCCATCTATCCTCCCTAATCCCATAGCACCACTGCAGCACACGCTGCCCCTGTCCTTTTCACCCTGCACTCTGCTGATATGATTTTGATATCCTTTAACTTTTCTTCCCTATTCTCAAAACCCTCTCTTATCATTTCTATTAAGAGCCTTTCCGCCTCTTTTTTTCCACCAATGCAGGAATATTCCATAATCAACCCTGGCTTGCTTTTATCCACCGGGATGCCCACCCCTACAGTAGCAGTAATCAATTCATCCCGCGTTGAACTTATCTTGAGGGCATAGACTACAGGAACAAGAGCGCCAAAAGGTAGCCTGACAGGTTTCACCTCCCTGCAATATGGGGGAAGGATGCTTGTCACCTTTAACAAATTTGTATTTGCTATACCGGCGTTTAACAGTGCCTTATCAAAAGCGGTTAAAGGAGTATTTCCTTCCCCGATTCCTGAAACAAGAAAAAATTTTGTAGGTATTTTAATCAACATTCTTCACTCCTCAGAGGGCTGGAAAAACATAAAGGTTGTGGTCAAAAGAAACCACATAGATCTGACCCTCATAAATTGCTGGCGCAGTTGAAACAAAATCATCGGTCTGGTATTTCTTGAGCATTTCCCCTGTATTGGCGTCCAGTACATACACACTCCCATCAAAAGAACCAAAATAGACTTTCTCGCTAATTACGCATGCTGAAGTCGTAATGCTATCCCCTGTCTCAAATTTCCACAGCAGTTTCCCATCTTCAGCATTGAGCGCATAAAAGAAGTGGTCATGCGACCCTATAAACACCTTACCCCTGGCAAACACAGGTGTTGCTGTTATCTTGTCATCTGTCTTAAACTTCCATCTGAGTCCTCCCCCGGCAGCATCCAGGGCATAGAGATTGCTGTCCTCAGAGCCAATATAGACCATATCCCCGCCGAGTGTGGGAGAAGAAATAACATCTCCGCCTGTTAAAAATTTCCATATAAGTATACCATTTGACACATCCAGGGCATACACATGGTGATCTGAAGAACCGATATAAAGATAATGGGTGCTGACCACAGGGGAGGAAAGGATTTTGTCTCCTGTCTCATATTTCCAGAGCAATTTCCCTGAGAGCTCCAGTGCATATATATGTCTATCTTCAGAACCAAAGTAGACTGCATTGCCTTTTACCCAGGGAGAAGAACGAATCCTTCCCTCAGTTGGGTACTTCCATAAAATCAAACCACTCTTTGCCTCCAGGGCATAAAGGTAGTGGTCATCAGAACCCACATATAACATCTCATTTGCAAAACAGGGTGTGGAACAGACATCGTTGCCCGTCTCCACCTTCCAGGCCAGCTGTCCTGTATTTGAATCCAGGGCATAAACGAAGTGATCGTCAGAACCTATGTAAATTATCCCGCGAATAATCACAGGCGAAGACCAGATGTAGCCCCTGGAAAGAATAAGGTTGCGCCTGACCTGTCTGTCAGTAACACGCAACCTCGCTGACATAATTTTAACCATAGCCTTCAATATCCTGGCTGCAATCTCAGGACTGGAATTCAAAAGTGAGTTAAAATCGTCTTTCGCAAAAACAAAAAGACTTGAATTTTCCACACTGGTAGCTGTGGCTGAGCGTGGCGCATCCTCAAACAAAGCCATCTCTCCGAATATCTCACCTTTTCTTAAAAATGAAAGTGCTTCTCTTTTTTTTGTCACCCTCTGGGCAATCTTGACCGAGCCCTGCATGACAATGTAAAGGGCGTCTCCCGGGGCACCTTCTTCAAATATAACCTCATTTGCTCCACAGGTTTTTTCCTTTACTATATTAGCTACCTGCTCCAGCTGGGTATCGTTTAATTCTGAGAACAAAGGAATGCTTTTCAAAAATTCTTTTTTATCCATTTCAAACCACCTCTATTAAATTTTTAGATTTTGTTTTTCTCTGTATTGATGGTGGCGCGTACGAGAGTCGAACTCGTATCTCTACCTTGAGAGGGTAATGTCCTAACCGTTAGACTAACGCGCCCCAAACTGCCCGGCCAGGACTCGAACCTGGAATTACATGGTCCAGAGCCATGTGTGTTGCCATTACACTACCGGGCAAAATAAAATAGCCAGAGAATCATGAAAATTATTGATGTCTTATTGAAATGTCTCAATTTTTGACAGCCGGGCTATGGCTTTTTCTCTTCCCAGCAATGCTATGGATTCAAACAAGCCCGGGCCAACTGTTTTTCCTGTCAGCACATATCGCAGGGGATGGATAATGTCCTTTGCCTTCAAGCCCAGTTCCTCAGCAGTCGCGCGGACTGCCTGTTCAATGTGCTGATGGTCAAAAGGAATACCTGCGAACTTTTCCTTCAATATTGCAAGTCCCTTCCTGACCCTTTCGTCACTTAACTTGCCGGACAATTCAGTTTCGTCATATTTAATGTCATCTGTAAAGAAAAAAGAACCATATGTCTCAATATCCGGAATAGTTTTGAATCTATCGCCTATGATATTGACGATTTCCTTAATTTTATCTCTTTCTACTACAATATTTTTTGCTCCGAGATATTCAACAACCAAATCAGTTTTTTTATCTAAGTCCATATTTTTAAGATATTCGCTGTTAATCCATATAAGCTTGTCAATATCAAAGATAGCAGGATTTTTTGAAATATGCCCGATATCAAATTCCTTTATCATTTCTTCCTTTGTCAGAATCTGACGTACCCCATCAGGTGCCCAGCCAAGAAGTACAAGATAATTCACAATGGCCTCCGGAAGGAAGCCCTGTTCCCTGTACCAGCCTATTGAAACCGCTCCATGGCGCTTGCTTAAAGGAGAGCCATCCTTACCAAGGATTAAAGGAGTATGGGCATAAATCGGCTCTTTAAAACCCAGTGCTCTATAGAGCAGAACCTGACGAGGAGTATTTGAAATATGCTCATCCCCCCTTATAACATGCGTTATTTCCATAAGGGCATCATCTATTACATTTGCAAGGTTATAGGTTGGCAAACCATCGGATTTAAATATGACGAAGTCATCCAGCAGTCTGTTGTCAAAAGATATATTTCCCCGGATTAAATCTCTAAATTCTGTTTTGCCATCGTCAGGAACCCTGAATCTGACTGCGGGTTTTCTTCCTTCTGCTTCATATCTCTTTTTCTCTTCGCAAGAAAGATTCCTGCATCTTCCATCATATCCCGGGGTCCTGTGTTCTGAGAGCGCCTGTCTGCGCCTCTCTTCCAGTTCCCCGGGTGTGCAGTAGCAGTGATAGGCGTATCCTTTTTCTAAAAGAATTTTTATATATTTCGGATATATATCCTGCCTGAGAGATTGAAGGTAAGGACCATACCCGCCATTCTTCCCGGGACCTTCATCCCAGTCAAGACCCAGCCATTTTAAATCCTGTAAAATTGACTCAAGGGAAGAGCCTTCTGTCCTGGAGAGATCTGTGTCTTCAATGCGCAATATAAACGAGCCTCTGTTATGCCTGGCAAACAACCAGTTGAATAATGCTGTCCTTGCTCCCCCTATATGAAGATAGCCTGTAGGACTTGGAGCAAATCTCACCCGTACTGCCAAAAACAACCTCCATCTTAAGTCTATATCTTACAGATGCGCTTTATCTTTTTTATTTTAAATCTATGAGGCGCACATCCTTTATTCCCTCAATTGCAGTCAATTTTTTTATGGTAGAATTTTGGGGAGGTGAATCCACATTCAAAACTGTAAGATTTGTCTCTCCCTTCTTTCTGCGACTCAGTTGCAGCCCGGCAATATTTATTTTCTCCTCTCCCAGTACCGTGCCGATTTTACCCACCATTCCTGGCTTATCCTCATGAGTACATATAAGTATATACCCTGAAGGATTAATATCCAGATCAAACTCATCTATGCGCACAATCCTGAGCAGGTCCTTGCTGAATACAGTACCGGCGATTGACCTCTTTTCAGTAGAAGAATTTACCTCTACAGAAATAAGGTTTGTAAAATCCTCCGGTGTAGCGCTCTTTCCTTCCAGTATTTTAATTCCCCTCTCCTTTGCAATGGCCAGAACATTTACGAAATTGAGCGCTCCACCCAGTATAGGTTCAAGCATTGCCTTTAAAATCTGCAGGGTTAATGGATTCAGGTTATAATTTGCCACATCCCCGCTGTAAAGAATCTGCACGGTATTGATGGGTCCGGATGCAAGCTGTCCCTGGAAACTGCCAAGTTTTTCGCACAAATTCAAATAGGGCTTGATCTGCTCTAACAACTCAGGTTCTATTCCAGAAACATTCAATGCATTGCGAATAATCCCTTTTTTAAGTACATCAATAACCTGTGCTGCTGCATCTACTGCAACCCTTATCTGTGCCTCCTCTGTTGAAGCGCTGAGATGTGGAGTTGCTATGACAGAATCCAGTGTTAAAAGTAGATTATTTTCGGGAGGTTCTTTTTCAAAAACATCCAGCGCTGCTCCTGCCACCTTCCCGCTTTTTATAGCTTTATAAAGGGCATTTTCATCAATAATGCCTCCACGGGCGCAATTGATAATTCTCACCCCATTCTTCATCAGGGCAAATTCTTTCTCTCCAATTAGATATTTTGTATCCTTATTCAGTGGAGTATGAACCGTAATGTAATCCGATTGCCTGAAGAGTTCATCCAGTTTTTTATATTCAACCCCCATCCTTTTTGCATTTTCCGCAGAAACAAATGGGTCATAACCAATGGTGTGCATTCCCAATCCTTGTGCCATTTTTGCAACTTCACTTCCTATGCGCCCCAGACCTATAATACCGAGGGTTTTCCCGCGAACCTCAACACCGGTAAACTTCTTTTTCTCCCATTTTCCGGCCTTCATTGAAGCGTTTGCCTGCGGAATATTTCTGGACATAGAAAGAAGCATTGCAATTGTATTTTCAGCAGCTGAAATTGTATTTCCACCCGGTACATTCATAACTATAATACCTTTTCTTGTAGCAGCTTCAACATCCACATTGTCAATACCAGTTCCTGCACGGGCTATGACCTTTAACCTGTTTGCAGCATTGATTATATCTTCATTCACCTTCGTTGAGCTGCGCACTATAAGTGCATCGTACTCACCAATTATTTTTTTTAGCTCATCTGGTTTCAGGTCTGTTTTTACATCAACCTCTATATCCTTTTCTTCTCTCAACCTTTCTATTCCCTCATCTGCCAGCGAATCGCTGATAAGAACCTTCATTCCCTATCCTCCTTTAAAAAACTTATGAATTTTTAAGACCTCGTCCATATTTTTTACAAATTTAAGAGATATCTCTCTCAGGATATTCTTTGGAATATCTTCAATATCTTTCCTGTTCTCTGCAGGCAATATAAATGTCTTTATACCTGCCCTGTGTGCAGCCAGAATCTTTTCTTTTATCCCGCCCACCTGTAGAATCCTTCCCCTCAGCGTAATCTCTCCTGTCATAGCTATATCAGGAGAAAGTGGCTTTTTGACTAAAGCAGAAATCAGTGCACAGGCCATGGTTACACCTGCAGATGGACCATCCTTAGGAATTGCACCTCTTGGCACATGTATGTGGATATCACATTTCTTGTAGAAGTCCTTGTCAATCTTCAATTTCCCGGTTCTTGAACGGATGTAGCTCAGTGCTGCCTTTGCTGATTCCTGCATCATTTCTCCCATCAGTCCTGTAAGAAGCAATTGTCCCTTGCCAGGAACAACCACCACTTCAATAATTATTACATCGCCTCCGACCTCAGTCCAGGCAACTCCTGTGGCTACGCCAATCTCACTCCCTTCTTCCTTTTTGCCGCGGTCAAATTTAGGAGGACCCAGATACTTTGGAATATTTGCGCAACTAATTCTCAATTTTAATGTCCTCTTCTCTTCCTTTGCTATCTTCTTTGCTACCTTCCTACAAATATTTGCAATTTCCCTTTCAAGATTGCGAACACCTGCTTCCTGGGTGTACTCCCTGATAATGCGCAGAATTGCACTCTTAGAAATTTTAACATTCTCCTTTTTCAGTCCATGTGCTTCCAGTTCCTTTGGAATCAGGAATTTATCTGCTATGTGGAATTTTTCGTCTTCAGTATATCCAGGAAATTCAATCACTTCCATCCTGTCCCGCAGTGCTGGAGGGATAGGGAAAAGTGTATTAGCAGTGGTGATAAACATCACCTTTGAAAGGTCAAATTCAACCTCCAGATAGTGGTCGCTGAATGTATTATTTTGTTCCGGATCCAGCACCTCCAGCAGGGCACTGGAAGGGTCGCCCCTGAAATCCATGCTCATCTTATCCACCTCATCCAGCACGAAAACCGGATTTTTTGATTTCACCCTTCTAATAGACTGGATTATCCTTCCCGGTAGCGCTCCAACATAGGTGCGCCTGTGCCCTCTGATTTCAGCCTCATCCCTCACTCCACCGAGTGAAATCCTTACAAACTTCCTGCCCAGAGCCCTTGCGATGGATTTTCCCACAGAAGTTTTTCCTGTTCCTGGTGGACCAACAAAACAGAGGATTGGACCCTTCATTTTATCTACAAGCTTCCTTACAGCCAGGTATTCCAGAACTCTTTCTTTAACCTTTTTTAACCCATAATGGTCTTCTTCAAGTATTTTCTCTGCCCTTTTTATGTCAATGTTGTCCTCAGTTTCCTTTGACCAAGGAAGATTCACCAGCCAGTCCAGATAGTTACGCACCACTGTTGTCTCAGGAGAAAAAGGAAACATCTGCTTCAAGCGTTCTATTTCCTTCATTGCCTTTTCCTCAACCTCCTGCGGCATCCTGGCTTCCTTAACCTGCTTCTTAAGATATTCTATCTCACTGGAGGTGCCCTTCTCTCCAAGTTCTTCCTGAATAGCCTTTAACTGCTCGCTCAGATAATAATCCTTCTGGACCTTGCCAATTTTTGTAAGTACCTTTTTCTGTATTTTGTCTTCAATGGTAAGGATTTCTATCTCTGAGCTTAAGATTTCATTTAATTTCTCAAGCCTTTCCTTTGGATTTATTGTCTCCAGAATTTTTTGCTTATCCTGTACCTTAATGGATAGATGTGCCACAATAATATCTACAAACTTATGTGGCTCTTCTACCCCAACCAGTGCAGCCAGTATCTCAGGTGAAACCCTCGGGTTTAAATTTATATATCTCTCAAACTGGTCATGTACAGCACGCATCAGTGCCTCAATCTCTACTGTTTTTTCTATCTCCTCCTCTATCTCCTCCACCCTTACCTGGAAAAATCTTTCTGTAGATAAAAATTCTTTTATTTTAAGCCTGCGCAGTCCCTCAACCAGTATCTTCGCTGTTCCATCAGGTAATCTGAGCAGCTGCAGTATCTCTGCGAGGGTTCCGATATTAAAAATCTCTTCCTTGGTTGGATCCTCTATTTTGGGGTCCTTCTGGGCGCAGATCAGAATTAACTTATCGTGCAACATTGCCTCTTCAATTGCATTGACAGACCTGAGCCTTCCCACCAGAAGTGGTACAACCATATATGGAAATATCACCACATCCCTTACTGGAAGAAGTGGAACCACCTCAACCGGTTTTCCACGTTTCTCGTTGGTTTTTTCATTCTGAATTGCCATCTTCAAACTCCTCAAAAGAAATGGTCTGGCAGGCTTTTTATTATTTCCTGTGGTGTATCACCTCATCAATAATACCATATTCCTTCGCCTCTTCTGCACTCATAAAGAAATCCCTGTCTGTATCTTTCTGTATGCGCTCAATGGGCTGTCCGGTATGAAGAGCAAGTATTTGATTGAGACGGTCTTTCATCTTCAATATCTCTCTTGCCTGTATACCAATATCCGTAGCCTGGCCCTGTGCTCCCCCCAGTGGCTGATGAATCAGGATAGAAGCATGTGGAAGGGCAAACCTTTTTCCTTTTGTTCCTGCTGCAAGAAGGAGAGCTCCAAGGCTTGCAGCCTGCCCCACGCAGATAGTTGAAATCTGGGGTTTTATATATTGCATTGTATCATATATTGCCAGGCCGGCTGTCACAATCCCGCCAGGGGTATTGATGTAAAGATAAATATCTTTCTCGGGATCTTCTACTTCTAAAAAGAGAAGCTGGGCTATTGCCAGATTGGACACTGCATCGTCAATTGGTGAACCAATAAATACAATTCTATCCTTCAGAAGGCGCGAATAAATATCGTATGCCCTCTCTCCCCTTGAAGATTGCTCCACCACTATAGGTACCAGTTCCATCCGCATACACCCTCCTTAAATTACTGATATATTTCTTCAATTCTTAAGTATAATTCATTATTTCTATCAAGCCGCGGTGAAAAAACAATATCCAGACAATCTCCCTCTCTCAATTCTTCTGCAAGCACACCCTTTTTAAATCCAACCGCCACTGCAGTTCCCTTTTTCCCCCTCAGTGTCAGAAGTAAATTTCCATTTCCTGTTACCCGGGGCAATTCTGTTATTTTCATATTCCTGGCTAAAAAAGATGGATAGGGATTCTCATGCCCGAATGGGGAAAATATATCCAGACAATCTCTGAAAATATCACTTGAGATTTCCGTAGGGTCCACTTCTGCCTCAATCAAAATCCCCCGGGGTAACCATTCCTCTCCTGCCAAACCGGATGCTGCAACCCTTTTCTTTAATTCTTCTATTTTTCCCTCTTCAATAGTAAAACCAGCAGCGTATTTATGTCCGCCATAGGAAGAGAATAAATCACTGTTCTCATTTAAAATCTCTATAATATTAACCCCCTCTATACTGCGTGCTGACCCATATCCGGTGCCATTTTCAACTGCAATAAGTATGACAGGACAGCAATATTCCTCAACCAGACGGGAAGCAACAATACCTATAACCCCGCGGTGCCAGTTCTTTGAACAGAGAACAAGGATCCCTCTCTCTCTTAAGTCAACTGCCTGAGCAAGCTTTATGGCTTCTTCAAACATCTCCTCCTGAATCTTCTGCCGCAAGCGATTGTCTTCCTCCAATAGTAATGCTAAAAACCTTGCCTCCTGAAAATTCTCTGTCAGAAGCAGGTTCAGTCCCCTTCGTGCATCTCCCATTCTTCCACAGGCATTGATTCTGGGTGCAAGCCGATATCCAATGTGGCTGGTCTCAATATCTTCCAGATTGATTCCACTTACTTCTCCGAGTGCCTTCAGACCAATCTTGTTTGTCCTTGAAAAATCTTCCAGTCCGTATCTAACAAGAATCCTGTTTTCATCCTGCAGTGGTACCAGATCTGCTATCGTTCCAAGAGCAACCAGATCCAGATGGTTATCTACTTTCAATTCTCCATCTTCCAGATTATTCAGAGCCTGGCATAATTTAAAGGAAACGCCAACGCCTGCAAGTTCTTTAAAGGGATACTGACAGCCAATCTGTTTTGGATTGATTATAGCACAGGCAGGAGGAGAGATTGCCAGCGGCTCATGGTGGTCAGTGACAATCACATCCATTCCCAGTGCTCTGGCAAAACCAACTTCCTCAAGAGATGTAATACCACAATCAACTGTTACAAGCAAGCCAGCACCTTCTTCCTTTAACTTTTTTATTGAATGTACACTCAGGCCATATCCCTCTTTCAATCTGTGCGGAATGTAAGGAATAACCTTTGCGGACAATTTCTTCAGTGTTAAAACCAGAAGGGCAGTGGCAGAAATTCCATCCACATCGTAATCGCCATATATGCAGATTATCTCTTTTTTCTTGATTGCCTCTTTTATCCTTTCCACTCCTTCTTTCATCCCCTTCATTAGAAATGGATCATAAAGATTTTTCAGCTGTGGATTCATAAATTTGAAAGCCTCTTTTGCCTCTGAAATACCGCGGTTAACCAGCATCTGTGCAAAGAGTGGATGGATATTCAGCTCGGATGAAAGTTTTTTTCTTATTTCTTCATTTTCCCTTACCATTTCCAGCATTGTTTTCCTTTCATCTCCTGTGTCTCTTTTCCCATTCATAAACTAAAGGACTTGCAACAAATATTGAGGAATAGGTTCCGATTATTACTCCAATCAGCAGGGCAAAAGCAAAATCGTGAAGTACTTCTCCACCCATAAAGAAGAGTACAAGCAATACTATTATAACAGTCAGGCTTGTAATGATAGTTCTGGATAATGTATCGTTTATGGCAATATTCATTACCTTTCCGAGCTCATCCCTGGCAAAGAACCTTATCTTTTCGCGGATGCGATCATAAATTACAATTGTATCATTTGTTGAATATCCTACAAGGGTTAAGATTGCCGCAACTATAGTTACAGTAATCTCCTTATTTAAAAATGCAAATATGCCTATGGTAATAAACGCATCATGAAAAAGGGCAAGAACTGCCGGAGCAGAGTATTTGAATTCAAACCGCCAGCCCACATAGACCATTATTCCAATAAGTCCCCAGAACAGTGCAAGCATTGCCTGCTTCATAAGCTGTTTTCCAACTGCAGGTCCAACAATCTCCACCCTTACAATTTCAATCTGCGCACCAGGAAATTCTTTTGTAAACATATCATCCAACTTCTTTCCGACCATCCCCATTCCTGAAGACGATACCGCTGTTTCTGAAACTGCCGAAGTTTCAGAAACTGCTTTTGCAGCGAATGTCTCCTGCGAGCTTAAAACAGGGCTCTCAGTCTGAATTTCTTCAAGAGGAATCTCCCCTTTCTTAACCCTTATTATAACCTCATTTTCTTTTGGAAAATGTTGAAGCTGGGCAGTTTTAAGTCCATTCTTAACCAGTATCCTGCGCACTTCTTCCATAGAAGGCATTGGCTCTATCTTGAGCTGTATCAATGTCCCACCGACAAAATCAATGCCAAGGTTAAGCCCTCCACGGACAATAATAGAAACTACTCCCAGTATTATAAGGGAGAGAGAAAATATAAATGCATATTTTCTCAAACCTATAAAATCTATGTTTGTTTTCCTGAAAAATTCCATTCTTCCCCCATTCTCAAATACTCAATTTCTGTGCGTCCCTGGGAATACTCTCATCAAAGATTACCCGCGTAACAACAATTGCTGTAAACATACTGATCAGTATGCCCAGGCTTAATGTTACTGCAAATCCCTTTACAGGGCCGGTTCCAAATTGAAATAACAATAGCGCTGTAATCAGGGTGGTCAGGTTTGAATCAAATATTGCAGGAAACGCCCGCGAATAACCTGCTGCAATTGCTGCCCAAGGACCCTTCCCGTTTCTTATCTCTTCCCTGATTCTCTCAAAGATAAGAACATTTGCATCCACTGACATACCAACAGTAAGTATAATACCAGCAATGCCAGGAAGTGTGAGGGTAGCACCAAATCCAGCCATTGCACCCATCAGTATCACAATATTCAATAATACAGCAAAATCAGCAATAAGCCCTGACAGGCCATAATAAACAAACATAAACACCACTACAAGTACCAGTCCCAGTATCGAAGCGAAGAGTCCCTTGCGAATTGAATCCTCTCCAAGGGATGGACCCACGGTTCTGTTCTCTATAATCCGGACAGGTGCTGGCAGAGCACCTGCCTTCAGCACAATTGCCAGGTCATTCGCCTCTTCAATTGTGAACCTGCCTGTAATCTGAGCCCTGCCTCCTGTGATTTCATCTTTTATAACAGGAGCAGAGTGAACCCTGTTATCCAGGATGATTGCAAGTCTTTTTCCTATGTTCTTGCGTGTAATACGGGCAAACTTCTTAGCACCGTCTGGATTGAACTCAAGTCCTATGTGGGGAGCACCAAATTCTCCAAGCTCTACCCTTGCAGAAGCAAGCGCAGCTCCTGTGAGAAGAACCTCTTTTTTGAGCAAATATGGCTTTCCGTCAGTTCCATATAGAATCTCATCTCCGTACGGAATCCCGGATGTATCACTCTGTGCCTCAGCAACATTTCCCTCCTCATCCACAAGCTTGAATTCAAGTAGTGCTGTCCTGCCAATGATATCTATTGCCCTCTGCGGGTCCTTGATTCCTGGCAGCTGGACCACAATCCAGTTCTCCCCCTGTCTCTGAACCAGTGGTTCCCTTACCCCGAATTGGTCAATGCGGTTGCGGATAACCATAAGAGCGCGGTCAACAGCATCAGGCAACGAAACTCCTTCAGGCAGTCGCGTAGCATCCACCTCCAGGAGAAGTTGCATTCCTCCAAGCAGGTCAAGCCCTAAATGGATTTTCTCAGACGGGGGATATAATGCCCAGATAGAAAGCGCGACAACTCCAATTATTAAAATAATCCTCCATCGGTTTCTTCTCATATTTCTCCCCTGTAGAAAAATAGTATCAGGTTTATTTTTTCTCCTTTATTTTCTTTTTGAGCATTCTTTCCACAACAAGAGGAACAAATTTACTGATATTCCCGCCCAGTCTTGCAATCTCTTTCACAATACTTGAACTCAGGTACGCATACCCGGGAGTGGTCATCACAAAAATTGTCTCAACCTCAGGGTTCAGTTCCCTGTTCATCTGTGCCATCTGAAATTCGTATTCAAAATCTGAGACAGCACGCAAACCCCTCACAACTACCTGCGCCCTTCTTTTCCTCACATAATTGACCAGTAGTCCGTTAAACCTGTCCACCTCTACCCTTTTGAATCTACGTGTAATTTCTTTAAGTATTTTTGTCCTTTCTTCTACACTGAACATAGAACACTTGGCGGGATTATCCAGCACTGCCACTATAACCCTGTCAAAAAGTCTTAAAGCCCTCTGTATAATATCCAGATGTCCGTATGTGGGAGGGTCAAAGGTTCCAGGATAAATTGCTATCCTCTCCATTTTCACTCCGTTCCAGGAAATTATCAGACTGGTGGAGACAAGCGGATTCGAACCGCTGACCTATTCGTTGCGAACGAATTGCTCTACCACTGAGCTATGTCCCCAGTAATTGCACCACCCTATCCAGAATCCTCCTGGCAATCTCGGTCTTTGGCAATTCAGGTAATCTTGCAACCCTGCCACTATGCTCTATAATTGCCACCCTGTTTGTATCACCTGCAAACGGATAATCGCCTTCTGCCTTATTTGCAATGATTATATCCAGATTTTTTTCCTTCAATTTTTCTTTTGCATTTTTAATAAGATTGTCTGTTTCCAGGGCAAAGCCCACAAGGAGCTTTTTCCCCTTTCTTTTTCCCAATTCTGCAAGTATATCAGGAGTCCTTTCAAAACTCAATTTTAGTTCATCTTTTGTTTTTATCTTTTTTCTCATACTCACCACAGGTTTCCAGTCAGATACTGCTGCGGCCATAATTATTACATCGCTATTACCAAAATAATGCATTACTTCTTTTTCCATTTCCTGTGCAGAAGAAATCCTGATATATTCCATACCCTGTGGTGGTTTGATATCCACCGGGCCTGAAATCAAAACAACCTCTGCTCCTCTGTTACGGGCTTCTTCTGCAATGGCAAATCCTGTTTTCCCACTGGAAGGATTGGAGATAAATCGCACAGGGTCAATAAATTCACGCGTGGGCCCTGCTGTCACCAGAACTCTTTTTCCTTTCAGGTCCTGCCTTATGCCAATCAGTGCAGCTATTTCATCCACTATCTCTTCCGGTTCTGACATCCTCCCTTCGCCTTCTTCACCACAGGCAAGCCTGCCTGAGGCAGGTCCTATAAACCTGAAATTATGTTTCTTCAGTTTTTTTATATTTTCCTGTAAAATTTTGTTTCTGTACATCCCCTGATTCATAGCAGGCGCAATGAGAACCTGCGAGTGCGCTGCAAGCACAGTTGCAGATAGTAAATCATCCGCAATGCCGTATGCTAATTTGGAAATGATGTTTGCTGTTGCAGGCGCAATGACAATCAGGTCTGCCCTTTCTGCAAGCGAAATATGTTTTATGTCGTATTCAGAATTCAGTTTGAACATATCAGTATAAACAGGGTTGGAGGAGATTGTCTGGAATGTGAGAGGGGAAACAAACTCCGTTGCCTCTTTTGTCATAATTACACTGACACTGGCACCGAGTTTCTTCAGCCTGCTTGCTATTTCCACTGCCTTATAGCAGGCAATACTCCCTGTCACCCCGAGAATAACTTCTTTTCCATTTAGCATGGTCTAAATGTTCCAGGAAAAATGAACCCGTCCCATTTTTATTTTTTCTTTGGTTTTCCCATTATCAGCCATGAAGGATTTTCTTTGATATCCCTGCTGAATACTTTTAAATTTGCTATGATTTCCTTTATATCCTGTGCAACTTCTTTATTGCTTACAAGGGCACCCAGCGTCCCTTCTCCCCTTTCAACCCTTTCAAGAATTGTATTCAGTGTTGTCAGGATTCTGTCCAGTTTGATTGATACATCTTTCAGCTTTGAAATGGCAATCTGCACATCCTCTTTTTGTGAGGAAGTAATCTCGCTCAAATCACCGGTGGTCTTATTTAAATTTTCCAGGATTTTTGTCCCGCTCAGGTTCAATTCCTTCATTATCTTCCTGAAATCGTCTATCGCCAGTTCCAGCTGCTCAAAAGATAATCTATCTGTCAGTCCTCTCACAGATTTAACTATCTTTCCTGCTTCGCTGGCAATTTCTGTACCGCGCCGTATTATCTCCTCCAGACGCCTTGTGTCCTCACCCATCACAAATGCACCGTTTTTCAAGAAAGCAGGAGATACTCCAGGGTCTATTTCTATATATTTTTCCCCCATAAAGCCAAGTGTATTGAGGTAGAACTTAGAATCATCTCTGATTTTTGTATTCTCCTGTATCCAGAGCCTGAGCTTCACAAGATTATCCTCAGGGTCAACCTGAATATCTGTAACACTGCCCACCTTTACCCCGCTGAGCCTGACAGGAGAACCGACCTCCAGTCCTTCTACAAAATTAAAGGCAACTTTTATCTCGTAGCCCTTTTTGAAAAAGTGAAACCTGCCTATCATAAAAGTAAAAATGAATAAAACCACTATTGCTACAAAAATCAATATACCTGCTTTTAATTCTGGCTCAATTTCTTTCATAATTCACCCTATGCCCTGACTGTCCTCATATATTTTTCAAGAATCTCTTCTTCCATCTTCTTCATTTCCTCAACAGTCTCTATGCGGGCAATTTTCCCTGCATGAAAAACAGCAATGCGGTCTGCAATCTTATATGCATTCTCCAGGTCATGTGTTACTGCAATGGAAGTTACCTTCAGCCTGTCCTGCAGGTCCCTTATCAATCTATTGATATTATCAATCATTGCAACATCCACTCCAGTGGTTGGTTCATCATAGAGGATTATTTTGGGATTCATTATTATTGCCCGCGCCAGGGCAACCCTCTTCTTCATTCCACCTGAAAGTTCTTCTATCTTTAAATCTTCTATGCCCTCCAGGCCCACGAGTCTCAGTTTTTCGCTAACCAGATTCCTGATTTCCTGTTCGGTCAAATTTGTATGCTGCCTCAATCCAAAAGCCACATTTTCTCCAACAGTAAGAGAGTCAAAAAGTGCGCCTGCCTGAAATACCATTCCAAACATAAACCTTATCTCTTTCAGTTCCTTTCCCTTTAACCTTGTGATGTCCACTCCATCAATAAGAATTTCACCCGAATCAGGCCTGAGCAATCCTATGATATGCTTGAGAAGCACACTCTTTCCGCAACCACTTGGACCTATAATAACCATTAATTCACCGGTCTTAACCTCCAGATTCAGCCCGCGCAAAACTTCATTTTCTCCAAATCTCTTATAAAGGTTAGAAATCTTAATCATAAAATGTGAAACAGCACAGAGAAAAAGTAATCTGCAACAAGGATTGCCAGCGATGAAAATACAACTGCAAATGTTGTAGCCCTGCTTACATCCTCAGCACCACCTGAAGTAACAAGCCCGCGGTGACAGCTTATTATCGCTGTAGCTATTCCGTAAATAGCTGACTTTGTCAATCCAGAATATAAATCCTTCAATTTTGTATAGGTAAGCACATGGTTTATGTATATTGAGGAATCCACACCCAGGTTGTTTGTAGCAACCAGCCATCCCCCGAATAACCCGACTATGTTTGCAAAGATAACCAGCACAGGTGTCATTACCAGACAGGCGAGAAACCTGGGCACAACCAGATATTGAACAGGTTCCACTGCAAGTGCCTTTAGTGCATCTATCTGCTCTGTAATCTTCATTGAGCCTATCTCAGCCGCAAAGGACGAACCCACCCTGCCTGCACACATCAGCCCGACTATAAGAGGAGCCATTTCTCTTGCCAGGGCTACTGCCACGACCCCCCCTATATATGTTTTTCCTCCAAAAGGCTCAATGGCAAGTCCTGTCTGCCAGGCTGTAACCATTCCAACAAGGAAAGATGTGACTCCGATAATCAGGAGGGAATCCATACCGACAAAGACCATCTGAGAAAATATATTTTTTCTCAATCTGGATGGCTGGAATATCCAGTACAGTGTCAGAAAGAATAAAATTGTAATCCCCCCAAGATGCCTCAGAAAAACAAGTATATTCCTGCCAAGAGATTCTAAGAAATCCTTCATTGCTTGAATTCACAGTCTATATTAAAATTTCTCAATCAAGCCAAAAACAGGACCATAGAAATAATCTTTGTTTCCTCCAGCACTTAAGACACTGCTCCTTATTCCTGCCTCAATGGAAAACCCTGAAGATGGATTGAACTGAAATCCTCCAAGCATCTGAACTATATGGGTGCCTGAACCGGGTATATCCACATTGTTCATTCTATTATCCCTCATAGCCCTGCCATCTATCTCAATCACAAAAGAAAAACCTGGCCACTTTCTTTCAATTGCAAGATTGTAAACGAATCTGTCCCCCGGGTCAAGTATACGTGCCGCTGAAAGTGTAATGCCCCGCGAGTCTACTCTCTGAACAAAGGGAAGGCGCAATTCGTATCCAAGGTTAATATGCAAAGCCACCAGGCCAAAATCCTTGCTAACCACCTCTGTCAATCCCAGTGTCACCCCTCTATCTCCAAGCGGTAGTTTCAATTTCAACGCCCCGTCTTCTGCAAGGAGGTCATCGTCCCCCAGGGGAAAAGACACCCCGAAAAGCAAGGAGAGTGCAGGAATACCATCTTCGCTTTTTATTATACTCTTCAACCCTTTTACCTCAACACAGGAAAACCCGTTTGAAGAAAGATTATATGTCCCTGGATTATACCTGTGGGTATTATATAAATACGAACCTCCGAGACTAAAAGTAAATCCGTCTGCAAGCCCGACTTTTATCTCAAGCGGAATTTCCCATATATCCCGTTCAAGAGTCATTCCACTCAGTATCTGTACCGGATTTTCCTCAAACAATCCTGGATTGCTTATCCGGGGAAAATTTGTAAAGAGAAGCCCTTCCCTTAAAATCACCTGGTTCTTTGGAAGAGTAAAAGCCTGTTCGGCCAGAAATAAGGCTGAAGAGCTTCCAGGAGAAAATAACAAGAGCCCGGCAATAAAAATTACAATTTTTTTCATCTCTACTTAAAAAATAAGCACACCTTTACAGGTATGCTTACTTTTGATTCCCCTTTAACTGGTGCAGATTTTGTTTCAAATACTCTTCTATTTAGCAATGACTACGCTGCCAGTAATTACTTCCTCTCCTGCCTGAATCTGATATACATAAGCACCTGATTCTGCTATATCTCCATTGCTATCCTTCCCATCCCATTTGATCTGTCCGGGTATTGACTCTTCTATCTGCCTGACAAGTGAACCTGAGAGATCAAAAATCTTCAGTGTCACCGGCTTTCCCTTGGGATTCTCGTAATAGAAGAAGCAGAAATCATTGATTCCGTCTCCATTCGGGGTGATAATAGGAGGAATCCTCTTTGTAAGGGTAAGTTTTGTCGGGTTTGACAGGCCAGTTATAAGTGCATACTTGCTTAAGTGATTAACCTCCGCAGTGAGAGTCTGGTTTACCAGGTCTATGGTCGCAGGGATTTTTATCCATTCTATGCCATTGAAATAATACAACCCCATTTTCTCCTTTACCCTTCCTGCAGGAAGGGTGGTATTCTTAACCAGCCCCTTTTCATCAATCTCATACCTGAGTGTTATCTGCACCTTCCCTGGAAATTGAAGGCTTGCCAGCTTCTCCCTGTTTTTATACCTGTATGCATCAAAGGAAATACTCGTGGATATGGTTCCTTTCACCCCTCCAATAGTACAGGATTTCCCTTCATCTTCCTGAACCCTTGAAGCCTCAAGGTGAATGTCATTATCTCCACCCTGATATACAACTCCTGCAGCATCAGATGGAACAACCAATTTTGTATAGGTATCTCTGCTGGTGTCAATATCATTCCTGTATGCATAGACCTTACCCGAAGTATCCACTGTGATGGAATAACCACTTGTATTGTCCATATCGTCCACTGCTACAGCCTTATACAAACTGCCTGCAACTGATGCTGAGTCTGTGCAGGAATAAGTCAGGCTATCTTTTTCATCAAAAACTGTAAAGCTTGCACCCGGGATAGCACGATATATAACATATTTGGTGAGTTTGAAAATAGAAGTGTTTGGGTCAGTATATCTTACGACAGGCCTCCAGGAGAGCACTACAGTGTCAGGAGCTAAAGAGGTAGCCTTAAATCCAAATATATTGTCTACCGGAATAATTACTCCCTTTGCCTGGCACAGATTGCTAAGAATAGGAAGAATTACAGGCCTGCCATCAGGAGTCTCTTCATCAGGTGCTGGCGTCTCTCCATTTGAATGAAGATATATTACCTCTGCACGATTGTAAACCTTTTTTGAAGCAGTCTGGGCACAACAAAAATTTGATACAAGCATTGCCAGAATGACTAATCCAGGGATAAATCCGATTTTGTTCAATTTCATAATTCCTCCCGGTCGCAGGACAGGACTCAAACCCTGCATAGGCTATTTCATATATTTTATGTTATTTAATATCATACCACAAATTTCTAATTTTGTCAAGTTTTCTGTAATTTTTCCAATGGAAAAGGGAAGGTACATGGTATCCCCCTAAGGCAAATCACCTGTCTTTCAGAAAAGAGATTCAGAGAACTGGAAAAAGTAGTAAATAAGACAGGCGGCGGAAAAATTTCAAAAGAGGTTATAT